>Ga0335075_10000198_pt1 | contig 115230 bp, 99 predicted proteins | sample Lox_Sample_24_FD_206723 | JGI IMG/M metagenome (GOLD analysis project Ga0335075, IMG submission 206723) | Soil microbial communities from Loxahatchee National Wildlife Refuge, Florida, United States - Lox_Sample_2.4 | ecosystem: Environmental > Terrestrial > Soil > Wetlands | place: USA... | reverse complement strand
TCGCGTCCGCCGCTTCGCGGCCGCTGTGCGGCGAAAGACTGTTCGGCCCCGCGTACGGCGAGTGAAAGCCGTCCGTCTCCTGCTCCGTGTACGTGGCCTGTCCGTAGAGGGCGAACCGGTCCTGAGGTGCCGCGGCCGCGGCTGCCGGCGGGTTCGCGCGCGGCGCCGGTGATTCTTCCTGACCGAGGGCGAACCCGATGCGGCCGATGATCGACGCCGCGGCGGTCAAGGTGGCGACCGCGGCCGTGGTCGCCGGGCCCGCGGCCCGGCGACGTGGCAGATGGAAAGATCCTTTGTCGAAGCTCACCCCACGGCCTTTCGACGGAGTTACGCGGCGAGGGCAGCCGCCGGCCGGCGGCGGCAGGCGCGCGTCCCGGGCAACCGCCCGGGCGCGATCGAAAGCGCATTTTGCGAACATGATCCACCAGCCTCGAGCGCCACGGCGCCCGCGCAAACCGGAACGAAGGCGGGTGATGACGGGGAGCGGCGCGCTTCAGCAGGCTGCCGCGGCGGCTTTCCCCGGGATCAGCTCTGCCGAGCGCAGGGTCGCGCGGGCCGCGTGCGACCTGTCATCACTCGTACTGTTGCTGCCCAATGGGAAAGACCCTCGTGAGCTCGATGAACGGCGCGTACGGTACTCCCGCAACCGCACGCAGTAAAGGGGCGGAGCCGGAAAATATGGTATACCCCCCTATGGTATATGGACGCGGCCCCGGGGCCGCCGGGGTCAGCACCATGAGTCATGCCGTACACGAGAGACAGAAACTGCTCAACCGCATCCGCCGCATCCGCGGCCAGGTGGAGGCGACGGAGCAGGCGATCGATTCCGACCAGGGATGCGCCGCGGTCATGCACCAGCTGGTCGCCGTCCGCGGCGCGATCAACAGCCTGCTGGCGCAAGTGCTGGAGGATCATGTCCGCGAGCACCTGATCGGCGCCACGCGCTCGAAGGCGCGGGTGCAGGCGGCCGACGAGCTGATCGACATCGCCCACGCCTACTTCCGATGAAGCGCTGGATCCGGCCATCCTGGCCGGCCCAGCGCGCCTCGTGCAAAAAGCGTGGTTTTTGCCCGAGGCTCCGCCACCTGCGGCGGCGGGGCACCTCCCTGTGCCTGTTGGCTACTGCACGACGATCACGCCGCGCATGTAGGGATGCACGGAGCAGGTGTAATGATAGGTCCCCGTCTGCTTGAACGTGAATTCGAACCGCTCGCCGCTGTCGAGCGCCGGCGAGCCGAACGCCGCGGGCCCGTCGGTGCTCTTGATGGTATGCACGTCGCCGTCGCCGTTGATCCAGGTCACCGTGGCGCCCTTCTTCACCGTCAACGTGCCGGGCTGGAACGAATAGTTGCTGATGGTGACGGCCGGCTTCGCCGCCGGTGCCGTGGAAGCCGCTGCCGCAAGAGTCATATCCGTGAAGGCCACCCGATCGGCCATGACATCCAGCCGGCGGATTCCCAGCAGCGCCTTCAGCCGGTCGGGCGGCACCTGCAGCGGGCCGGGTCCGGGTCCGACGCCCGGCGCGGCTTGCGGAAATGCTGTCGAATCGGCCGTGTGATAGGTCATGTTGCCCTCGACCTTCTGGATGACCTGATGAATGTGCCCGTTGAGAATGGTCACCGAGCCGAACCGCCGCAGCGCGGCGAGGGCGAGGGCGGGTGCGGAATCCCCGGTGGCCCAGCCCCACTGCGGGTAGATCGACCACATCGGCATATGGGTGAAGACCACGATGGGCGTGCTCGCGGTGCGTTGGCGCAGGTCCTCCTGCAGCCATCGCAGCTGCTCGGGCCCGAAGTAGCCGAGCCCGGATTGCGTCAGTTTCACCACGTTGACCAGCCCCACGAAGTGCACTCCGTGGGCATCGAAGCTGTACCAGCCTCCGGTGCCGCGGCCGCGGCCGAAGCGTTGGAAGAAGAGCCTTCCCTCGTCGCCAATGGTGTCATGCTCGCCGGGAACGTAATACACCTCCCGCTTCACGCCCTGCATGATGTCGGCGGCGGCGGCGAACTGGTCGGGCCGGGACAGATGGCTGACGTCGCCGGTGTGGATCACGAATTCCGGCTGCACCGCGGCCATCCTCCGGACCGCTTCCACCAGAGTGTCCTCCGCCGATGGATGCGTGCCGGTCTTGTAGCCGATGTGCGAGTCACTGATCTGGCCGAAGGTGAAGCCCCGCATCTCGCCGGCCTGCGCCGCGCCCCCCAGGCGCAGCGGGCGGGCCACGCCGCCGGCGAATGTCCAGAGGATGCCCGCGCCGCCCCACAGCAGGTGCTTCACGGCCTCGCGGCGGCCAACGCCCGGCCCGACAGGTTTGCTCATGTCATCGATCTCCCGAAGCGATGTGGAGGGAGATTGCCGCGGTGCGGCGGATATTCCCCTCCGGCTCGGAGATTCTCCGGGAATAAAACGCCGCCGGGCGCGATCTATAATGATTTGATGGGTTCCGATAACGCCTTCGCCGCCGTGGCGCTGCCGCATCTCGATGCGGCGCTCAATCTCGCCCGCTGGCTCACCGGCAGCCGCGCGGACGCGGAGGACATCGTGCAGGAGGCGATGGTGCGTGCGCTGACCTATTTTCCGAGCTTCCGCGGCGGCAGCAGCCGGGCCTGGATACTGCAGATCGTGCGCAACACGGCCTACGGGGCGCTCAGAGCGCGCCGCGGCGAGCGCATCGCGGATTACGGGCCCGACGAGGCGGCGGCGATCGAGGAGATCCCCGACCCGGCCGACGATCCCGAGAAGTCGTTGATCCTGTCCGATGATCTGGCCCGGATCGATGCCCTGATCGAGGGGCTTCCCGTGGAGTTGCGCGAAACGCTCGTGCTGCGCGAGCTGGAGGATCTGCCGTACCGCGACATCGCGCAGATCACCTCGGTGCCGATCGGTACGGTGATGTCCCGCCTCTGGCGGGCGAGGAGGATGTTGGTGCGGGCGGCCGCGATGGGGGACCGGCGATGACAGGATCGTCCGCAGCGCCCGAAGGGAGCGGCACAGGGACGGGGCCGGTCACCGCGGGCGATTGCGGCAAGCTGCTGCTGCTGCAGGCGGACCTCGACGGGGAGCTGGATACGGCGGCGGCGGCCGCGCTGGCGGAGCATCGCGCCAACTGCCCGGTTTGCCGGCGGAACGTGTCCGCCGTCATGGCCGCGCGGCAGGCATTGCGGCGCGCCACCTACCATCGGGCCGACCCGGGGCTCCTGCGAGCGGTCGCCGGCAGGCTGGGCATTGCGCAGCCGCACCCTGTCCGCCGGACGTCCTTCCCCTGGCGCGGCCTGACGACCTTCGGCGCCGGCGCCGCGCTCGCGGCCGCGATCATCCTGACCGTTCTTCCCGCGGGGCGACCTGACATCGTCGCGGCGCTCGTCGACGACCATGTCAGGGCGTTGCAGCCGGGACATCTGTTGGACGTCGTATCGACCAATCAGCACACGGTCAAGCCATGGTTCGACGGCAGGCTGGATTTCGCGCCGCCGGTGAAGGATCTTGCCGCCGGGGGCTTCCCGCTCGTCGGCGGCCGGCTCGACTATCTCGATGGAAGAAGCGTTGCGGTGCTCGTCTATTCGCACGGCAAACACGTCATCGATCTCTTCGTCTGGCCGGCCTCCGGGCACCCGCGCGTGCCATCGCGTGCCGGGCGTGACGGCTACAACGTCGCGCACTGGCAGGCGAACGCCATGTCGTTTTCCGCGGTGTCGGATGTCGACCCGGCCGCGTTGCGGCAATTCGTCAGCGACTGGCGGCAGACGCCCTGAGCGCTCAGCGGTAGCGCGCGGCCAGCGCCGCGGCCAGCCCGCTGCGTCCCGTTGCGCGCAGGCGCTCCAGGTAGCGCGGCAGCTCGCCGCGCACATGGAACGGGCCGCCCTCCAGCAGCACGTTCTCCAGCGGGTCGCGCCCGCGCGCCGCATTGCGGACCATCGCGGCATGCCACTGCGACAACAGCGTGAGCCCGTGCGCGGTCACGTCCGCCCGCTCCACGGCAACATTGTGCTGCTCGAACGGATCGGCGGCGAGATCGAACAGCATGACCTCATCGAACAGGTGGTAGCCGCCGTGCAGGGTGCTGATGAGCATCCAGTTCCCGAAGCGCACGCCCCGCTGACAGGTCCATGCGCCCTGGGAGACGATGAGGTGGTCGCGGCCCTCGTCGGCCCCACCCTGTAGGCCGGCGGCGAACGATCGCCCGTCCCAGCTCTCCGGGACCTTCTGGTCCAACAGCTCGAGCAGCGTCGCCGTGACATCGATCTGGTAATGCAGCGCGCGCCGCCTGCCGGCCGCGAGACCGGGCCATCTGAGCACCAGTGGAACGTGCGTCGTGTGCTCGTCCGCGGTCTGGTGATCGCAGTAGACGTTGAGCTCGCCGAGCGTCTCGCCGTGGTCGGCGGACACCATGATCGCTGTGTCGCGCTCGACGCCGAGCTCCTCGAGCAGCTCCAGCAGCCTGCCGACGCAGCGGTCCGCGGCCAGCACCCCCACGTCGTAGCCGTCGAACATCGCGCGGACCGCCGCCATGTCGGCGATCTCCTGCGGCTGGCGCGGGTAGTGGGCGCGGTCATACTCGTTCGGATGGAAGCCGCGGCCTTCGCGCGCACTGTGCGGTCCGCAGCCCTGCCAGTGCCGGGCGCGCACCTCTTCGGTCAGCCATCCCGGAGTGGGTGAGTCGCGGAAAGGCTCGCCATACGACGGCGGCGCGCGGTAAGGCGAATGCGGGTCCCACAGGTGCACGTGCAGGAACCAGTCGTCTTCCCGGCCTCGCCGCCGCAGCCAGTCGGAGGCGACGACATAGACGTCCTCCGCGGTTTCCATTCCCCACTTGCCGACGTTATAGGCCTCATCGAAGCCTGCGTACCAGTGAAAGGCGGAATGACGGTGGGCGAACGAGCTCACCGTCACGGTGTGCACTCCCTTCTCGCGCAGGCGGTTGGGGAAGGAGTCGAGGTGCAGGCGGGAGAAGAAGCCTCGCTGCGGGCCGTCGATTGCGGGATCCGCGTCGGTGCCGCCGTGGTTGACCACGCCGGTGTGGATCCCGAAGCGGCCCGTCAGGAATGCCGTGCGGCTGGGAAGGCAGGGCACGTCGGAAGCATAGACGTTCTCGAAGACGATGCCGGTCGAGGCGATCCGGTCGATGTTGGGACTCGTCTCCCGATGATAACCGTAACAGCCGAGGTGATCGGACCGCAGCGTATCGACGTCGATGTAAAGCAATCGCATGCGATGCGCCTCTAGTTTGAGCTTCGCCAGCGGGCCCTCAATCGTGAGTCCAGCCTCCGGACACCAGTCAATAGCTCACCTTGAAGGTCGGCGAATCCTCCGGCCGGCTCTTGCGCCGGTCGTAAAGGCGGGTGGTCGCGATATTGGCGTGCCCGAGCCACTCCTGTACCTTCGCGATATCCGCCTCGTGCTCGAGAGCGTTGGTTGCTGCGGTGGCCCGCAAGGTATGCACTCCGATCACGACACCGAGCTTCTTGGCGTAGCCGCGGACGAGCTTGTAGATCCCATCGCCGGAAAGCGTGCGATCGAGCGTGCGCGTGCGGTTATTGCGGATCGGACGGAAAAGGGCGGCTGATTTGTCGTGGGCATGGCCGGAGGCCTCCAGATACTTGGTGAGCAGCTCCTGGGTACCCGGGTGCAGCGGAATATGGCGCATCTTGCCACCTTTACCATGCACCTGCAGGTGCGGCAGGCCGCGCCGTGTGTGGATATCCTGCACGCTGAGCCTTGAGAGCTCCTCGCGCCGTAACCCGTGATAGAGCAGCAGGGAAAGGAGCGCGCGATCGCGCCGGCTCTTCAGGTCCTCACCCGCCGGAAGCTTGAGGAGATGCCGCGCTTGGGCATCCCCCAACGCCGGTGTCTTGCCCCCGTAGCTTTCGACTTTTGGGCGCCGCACGCACTTCACCGGGTTGTGCGTGACTGCGTTCGCGTCGGAGAGGTATTCGAAGAGAGAGGAGAGGGCGGCGAGCTTGCGACGGATCGTGCCGCCAGCGAGCTCGCGGCTCTCGAAGTCTTTGCGCCAGGCGAGGACGTGCGCACGGGTAACGAGCCGCAGTTCCTCGGGTGAGGAGATTCCGACGAAGGTCATGAACTCCTCGAGATCGTTGCGGTAGGCGCGCCGGGTGTTGGGGTTGTCAATGTTCGCAAACCATTTCGTCGCCGGCGGCACTTGGGTGAGCTGGTGAAATTCGGGCGCGGTGAATATCCGGTTCGGCGCCGGCGTCGTACTCCCCGCAGTGACGAGCGCCTCCGCCCTGGCAGGGGTTGAGCTCATTGTTTCGGCGACGAGCCTGCGTCTGTGGATTTCAGCAGGGACTCGATCTGTTTCAATAGCGGCGGCAGGTCTTGTTTGACGGTGTCCCAGACAACATCCCAGGCCACATCGAAATAGTCGTGGACGACCTTGTTCCGGATGCCGCGCATTTGGCTCCATGGCAGCTCAGGATGAGTGGCCACAAACTCAGGCGCTTCCTTCTGGATCCTCACCGCCGCCTCGCCGATGACCGTGATGGTTCTCACCACGGCATCCTGTGCTCTCTCGTCTTGCTCCAGGGCGGCTAGGTCGGCGAGACCCCCGATGTAGCGCATCGCCCGCTCGATCGCGTCGGCGATGTGCTCCAGGTAATCCTCGACTCGCTCCGCGTGGCTCACAATGGCTCGGCCTGTTGCAACACCTTGTCCCGAAACTTGGGCGACAGGAATCCCGGCGTCAGCACGGATACACGCACACCCGTCAGTTTCCGAGCCTCATCCTCGAGGCCCACAAGGGTGAAAAGCGTCGTACCGCGCAGGGGCTCGACGAGCACGTCGAGGTCGCTCTCTTCGGTATCCGTCCGGGTCAGGACCGACCCAAAGACGCGCGGCTGCCTGAAGCCATAGCGGTTCAGGAGCTGCCGCAGCGCCTCGCGGTGGAGAGTCAAGGCATCGGACGGTCTCATGGACCGGAGGTTATCACAATCTGTATCCCGCCCCCACCGCCTCCGCCACCACTGACAGAGGCACAACAGTGGGCCCAGTTCGAATCCCTCGCAAGGATGGCTGAAGTCCACGCCGCCCTGGCCGGCCAGGAGCCCGGTGAAACCTATCGCTCTATGATGCTGCAGACGTGTGCGAGCTATCGGTTGCAACTCACCGAGCCCAAGGTCCGAGCGCAGGCCGACGCGCAGTGCGCAGCCCTTGAAGCGCAACCAAAAGCCGTCACCACGGATTGCCAACCGAACTATCAGGGCGGCGTCAGCTGCACGACTTCAGCGCACTGACGGAGCTGCGCGACCCGTGTGATGCGCTGCGGAAGCCGCCATAGACACCGCGGTTCCATCTCTGCGCAGGCTGAGCGAAACGAGATCAATCGCGAACTCGAGGAACTTTACGCAAGTGCACCGCGTACCTCCGCGCGAGCGTATTTGGCCGCACAGAGGGCATTGAAGGACGATGAGGAGCTTTACTTCTCGGATGAGGAGTTGAACCGGTTGCTACCTCCGAAGCTGAGGATTCGCGCGGTGGCTGACGACCGTTCGCTTCTTGCTCCAGTTCATGGGCATGAGGACCTCAATCGTGCAGTTTCGGCACTCTGGGCGGATCTGAACAAGGCGTCCCGTCCCCGAAACCGCCTGCAAGCGCTTCTCGAGAAGTGGGAATTCCTGTTGCCAATGGCGTCTGCGATCCTGACGGTGCTGTATCCAACGGAGTTCACCGTCTACGACGTACGGGTCTGCGAAACGCTCGGAGAATTTGGCCATCTGAAGAACCAAACCCAGTTTGACCGCGTATGGGGTGCACGCACGACGGGACTCTACGACCGGCGCGATGACGAGATCAGCCTGGATGAAGGGATGAAGTGGAGAGGATCGTGATCTGACGGGGGAGGCTCCCGAGCAAGGGGACCGCAAGACCACCCCCCGGGCGGTACTCCTCTTTCCATCAGAAATTGGATCCGCGAAGGAAAAGGAGCCCTCTTCTTACCGCACCGTCCAGGTGATCTCGCGACCCTCGTCACGTCATCGGCACCTGGATGCGCCTTGCCATGTTCAAAGTCATGAACACCGATGAAGGCGACCAGAAGCTCTGGTTCGTGCTCGATGAGCTGGACGCCTTAAACATGCACCGATGGGCTGAAGGACGCCTTGGATAAGGAAGTCTGGCCGTCGCCGCATCCCGGCTTTTCAGCCCACCGCGCAAGTCCGCGACAGCTACGGCGACCCCGAAGCTCAGGCCACTGTTGAAACTCGCGGTAACACGTTGATTCTGCAATGCTCCGCCGACGAGCGCGGCGGCGCCGCCAAATTCCCCTCTCGCGCCTCATTGGCAAACGTGAGGCTCCAGTCTCACCGGCAACGCCGCCTCCCGGCCCGAGTGGCGGAAAGTTTATCTTGGATAAGTCTCTGAAAGCGACCAACAGAAGGCGGCGAGCCAGACACCGTCAATGGGGAACACTTCCGAAACCAACCGAAATGGCCTTTACGGACTAGCCGCACGGGTCTCCCGGTACTATACTCAGTGTATATTCAACAGCGATGAGCAGCAGAGCTGCTCGCGGTCCGGGGAGTTACGATGATGCGGCGCAGGTGCGCCTTCTGGGAAGACTCGACCAGCGGATCAGATCCGCTGGGACAACGGGACGCGCTCATCAGGGCAATCGCTCAAACCACGCCGCTCACCTTCGCGACGCTGTTGATCCCTAACATAGCTCATTGCGCCGGTCCGGTGCCATTCGGATATATCGAGGCCGCCGTAAGCGATTTTGCAGACCCCCGGCGCGACTTGGCGGGCCGATAACACGGGGCGACACGATCCATCACAAGGTCTGATTCGGATATCAAACTCTGAGAGTGAGAACTCAGCCATTAGCAAGGGCGCTTGTCTGTGGAGGAAAAGACCGCATCTCGCACCTGGCGCTCGTCGGGTGTCACTCGGCAGGAGAGTCCCACCGGCTACCCGCAAGCCTCGTTTGACCTCAATCTTCCGGGTCGACATGAAGGTCTAACCCGGCTCAAGCGCTGGGTAGCGCAAAACGACGCCAGGGGCCTCACGTTTGCGCGGGCGGCGCAAATCGCGTGCCTCGAGCCGCATTACTTTTCGCGCAAATTCCGCGAGCTGGTCGGAGAGAGCTTCCAAGAATGGCGGCAACGGCTCCGGATATCCTGGGCAGTAAAGACCATTCAGAGCGAAAGCCTTTCAATCACGGAGATCATGCAGCTGGCCGGCTATCGAGACCGCCGAGCGTTCGAGCGCGCTATCAGGCGTCAGACCGGTAGTACGCCTGGGCGTATTCGTCGAGCGTCGGACAGATCTTCTCTCTAACTCGCTCTACGCTGTGGCCCTAAAGGACAACAGGAGCCGCAAGAACGATAACTCGAGCCGCATGCGATCCGCTCATATGGTGAGATGATCGCATGAAAGGTTCCGCGGAACACCGGCTACGACAGAGCCCAGACGTCATCCGCCGTAACGTGTCATTGGCTGCTTTACGACACGTCGACGCCGCAGGCGTTATGGCCCCTCGCCGCATTGACTCAACAGCGTGCCGCGGAAGATCCAGGGGCAGGACCGTTCGCCATTCTTAACGGATAGGACTTGGGAGATACCCATGCCAGCCAAAGCTTCGTACAGTTTTCTTACGAGATTCCAAAGGGAGCTGATCGGCGTCTGGGAGAACTACCCGATCAATGCGGATGGAATAGGCGGCCCGGGCTCGCCTCTATCCTACAACATCATGCCGTTGCCGCAAACTTCATCGCCAAATGGATATATCCTCAAGAACTTCAAATACGCGGAGAAGATTCAATTCAATGACAACTGCGATGACTCGACATTTGCCATCGCCGCGACTGCGCCGAATCGTGGCGGACAGGTCGACCAGGTTCCCGGCGCGATTTTTTATGAACAGCAGGTGCGCTTCGCGGAGGGACCTGCCAAGAATTCGGTCGTGCACGTCGAGAATGGTACGTGGCTCTGGCTTCCCCGGTATCGGCAGCTCGATGGTCCATACCCTCCGCCTCCCGGCCCACCCGTCTCCGACCTCGTATCGGATTCGCTGCAGCAGCCTGAAGACATCCTGATCGCCAAACAAATCGCGGTGCCCCACGGCAATTCGATTCTCGCGTTGGGAAATTTCGATACCGTACCCAAAGACATCATCAACTTTCCGGAAGACGAGAGCGATCCGTCCAAGATCGAGGCCGGTTTCTTGCGAGGTCGACATATCATCAAAGGTCGACCATATATTCCGGATGGCTTGCCCTGTTACCCGCAGCCGGCCACTCCCGTTCCGACACCACTGGGTATGCCCCTACCACCCACGTTGGTTTCACTCATTAACGCTGATGCCGTATTTCAGACCCAGCTAAGCGGCATGGCAAACTATCAAAACCCACACCCGGGACTGACGCAGTGTCCGAACGCCCCGATTCAAAGAGCGGTCGAGCTCATCCAGCCAGATTGCTTCATTCACTGGCACGTAACCACCAGGCCTAGTATTAATGGCGCGGGCCACGTGACGAATATCCCGTTCGAGCAGCGGGTGGCCAACGTGAAAGACTACATCGCGGATTACTGGATGCTGTTCAAGGGCGAAAAGAAATATCTTGCCTACAATCAGATCATTCTGATGGAGATGGAGATCCTCGTACCGAAGCCCGGATACCCGTGCGAGACGAGGAAATTCGTATTCCCTCACACCACCTGCAATCTGCTGACGCAAACGCTGATCGGCGCCGACTGCTCGGATCCCAGCAACCCAAAGGCCGCCCGTCGACCGGCGTGGTACCCATTGGAAGCGCCGCCCGTGCAAACCACATGCTGCGACGAGGGAGACGAGTCACCCTCCAAGTGACGTCCAGGAGTGAGCATACCGGCCGCGGCGCTGTTGCGCTTCTGGACCATGGTGGCGCATTACCACGGCGGCATCTGGAGTTCGGCGGATCCGGCCCGGTCCCTCGGCATCGGCGAATCGACCGTGCGCCGCTGCCTCGATCTGCTGACACAACTGCTCGTCGTGCGCCAGCTCCAGCCCTGGCATGAGAACCTCGCCAAGCGGCAGGTGAAGTCTCCCAAGGTCTACGTCCGCGACAGTGGCCTTCTGCATGCCCTCCTCGGCGTGCGAACCGAGCGCGAACTGCTCGCCCATCCGAAAAGCGGCGCCTCCTGGGAAGGCTACGTGCTCGAGGAAATTCTCAAGACCGCCGAGCCTGACAAGGCCTGTTTCTGGGCCACACACCAGGGCGCGGAGTTGGATCTGCTCTTGATGAAAAAGGGCCGGCGCGTGGGTGTCGAGGTCAAGCGGGCCGATGCTCCGACATTGACCCCCTCTATGCGCATCGCCCTGGCCGATCTGAAGCTCGATGAGTTGCAGATCGTCTATCCCGGCACTCGTTCCTACGAACTGGCCCCGAGGGTCAAGGTGATGCCGGTGAGCGCCCTACCTCAGTTGGGAGCGTAGCCAGACGCCTACCGAGTGATTGCCCGCCGAGCTCGTGCAGCCGGGATCTACGGCACGCGCATGGAGGACGTGAGTGGCGCCACAATCGAGGATACCCGTGGAGTGGCCCCCATTTGAACCGGACATAGCTGCGTAGAGTAAGGACTAGGCTTGCGCCTCTAGGGCGCGCCCGCTGCCACCTAGCCGCCCGCCGTACCGCTCGGCTCCGGAATGGCTGCGCTTTGCTCAGGCGGCCCGGGCATGGGCGCGGCGGGGCGGCCGGGTACGACCCGTCCGCCGTGTCGCGCCAGAGCCGTGTCGATCAGACCCAACAGCCGTTGGACCACCGCGGGCTGCTGCGATGCCAGATCGTGGCGCTCATCGGGGTCCGAGACGACATCATAAAGCTCATCGTGCAGCGCCGGCATGAAAGGATAATGCAGCTTGCCCATATAGTGAATGAGCTTCCAACGGCCCTGGATGACCGCGACCGAGCCCGTCTTCAGGGGCGCGAAGCGCGGATTCTGCTCGAAGTTCATGCTGAAGATCGCGCGCCCGGGCGTGTCGCCCGACTGCGAGCCGGCGCAAGCGTCGACCAGCGAGCGTCCTTCCCAATCGGCCGGCGCGGTCACCCCGGCCAGCGCCGCCAATGTCGGCGCGATATCCGCCTGTTCCACGGGCTCATCGCACCGCCTCCCGGCGGTCTCGCCCGGCAGCCTGACGATCAGCGGCACGTGGACGATCTCGTTGTAGAGGCCGGGTCCGGTGTGCGCCCCATAGCCGTGAGCGAAGCTCTCGCCGTGGTCCGCCGAGACCACGATGGCGGTATTGGGGCCGAGGATCGCGAGCGCCTGCTGCAGGAAGGGTCCCGCGTAGGCGTCGGCGTAAGAGACGGCCTCGTCGTATCGGGCCTGCAGGACCTGCACCTGCGAATCCGTGAGCCGCGATTGGATCCAGCCCCAGTAGGGCTCCGTGCTGGCCACCGTCCGGTCCTGCCGCGACGGATCGAAGCGGCCGAGCCACGGGGCAGGGACGGCGTAGGGCGAATGCGGCGGGAAGAGGTGCACCCAGAGGAACACGGGCCTGCTGCGATCGACGCTCCGCAGCCACCGCAGGGCCGGATCGATCGCCAGACGCGGATCGTGCTCCAGATTGTGCGGCGGACCGTGGAGGCGCGCGGCGAGGTCGTCCATCTCCTGCAGGGGCGACAATTCGGAGGCCGCGCACACGTATTTCAGGTATCGCGACAGGCCGTCGGCGCACAGAGTCACGTGACCGACCCGGTCCGTGCTTGCGAACTCGAAGTATTGGCCGAAGCCCTGTTTGGCGGCGCCCGCGATCGCGTTGGTGGAGACGTAGCCGGTCCGATAGCCGGCGCGATGCAACACGGCCGGCAGGGACGTGCGCCGCGTGTAGGTCAGCGGCCACACGGGCAATTGCAGTGCGCGATGCGTCCATGGAAGCGTGCCGGTGAGGATCGTCGCGATGCCCGGGGTCGTGAAGTTGCCGTTCGCGTAGGCATGATCGAAGGTCACGGCGCCCTGCGCAAATGCCGCGAGCGCCGGCGTCGTCGGCCGCTTGTACCCGTAAAGTGACATGTGCGGCGCCGAAAGCGCATCGATCGTGAGCAGCACGATGTTGGGACGGGCGCTGCCCGGGTCGAGCGCTAGAGACGTTGCGGTTGCCGAGGGCAGCGGCTGGCCGGGATCGGCGGGCGGCGATGTCGACAGCGCGGCGGTGGCAGCGGGCGCCGGGCTCTCGCTGCCGCCGTGCTGCCAACCGTAGAGCGGCAGGCTCGCGAGCGAAAGGAAGCCGGCGCAGGTGCAGACCGCGGCCACCGGCATCAGCGCCCGCAGGGCGGCGCGGCCCTGGCGCGTGGCTGCGGCGAGCGCGCCGATCAACACCGCTACACCTGAAGCAGCGTCCGCTGACAGCGGCAGCGAGCCGTGGAATGTATCCAACCAGACCCGCAGGCAGGCGATCAGCGTGGCGACGACGATGACGGCGGCCAACCCGAAGAGGATCGCCCGGGTCGCGCGCGCGAGGACCGCGCCGGGCGGCCGGCGCACGGCCTCGAACCCCATCAGCGCACCGGTCAGGATGAGCCAGGAGGGTACGACGATTGCCGCCAGGACGAGCCACGCGGTCGCGTAGAGCGGCAGCAGATCGCCGGCGCGGAAGTCGTAGAGATACTGGTTGCAGTGACTCGCGAACGCCAGCGGCAGTGCGATTCCCAGGACCGCGGTCCCGGGCAGAGCCGCTACCCGCCAGGCGCGCAGGTCATTCGGCATGTCCGCTCGGACGCCTTCGCTCCTGAGGTCCCTTGCCGCGGTCACCACGCACCAGCGACACCACCACGTGCGCCAGCTTCGTGCACGCACGCACGATCGTGCGCCGCAGAAAGGCGAAGGCGGAGCCGATCGCGATGATCAGCGGGAAGAGGAACTGGTAGAGGGCGCCCGCCGAGTTCGGATCGATGTAGGCGTAGGCAGTCCGGAGCGGTAGGCAGGCGAGCACCGCGACGACAGCAACCATGCCGATGAGGGTCGTGCGCTTCATAGCCGCCCACTTTGAGCAAGGGCTGTACCCGTCATCCTTCGCCCTCCCCAAAGCGCTGCCGGGCCGCGCGCATCACCTTTTCGAGCTGCAGCACGGACTCATCGTCGGGCATCGCGGCGCGCTCGCCGCGGTGGATCGGGATGGACGCGAGGGCCGCTTCGATGTCGGCGGTGAGCGACTGCTGGCCGCGGCCGGGCCTGTCGCCCGCAAATTGCAGGATTTGCCTCAGCACCCGCTTCGGATCCGTCTGCAGCGCCTCGAAATCGACCCACAGCATCTGCTCGCGTGTCATCTCGGCGATACAGCGCTCGAGCACGCCGCCGCAGGCTCGCATGGCATCCTGCAGGAATCGCCGCAGAACCTCCTCCGAGCGATCCCAGAGCGCATACACGTCGGTCATCGCGGTCCACATTCTGACGTTCGACGCCAGGATCTCGCCGGGATGGCGGCCGATCCAGACGAAGCGGGCGCGCGGCAAGAGTCTGCGCAATATCGGAATGCGAAAAGTGTGACCGGGTGATTTCAGCAACAGCCGCGCGCCGGTGCCGCGGGCGACGCCTGCCGCGAACGACTGCCAGCGTGCGAGACCGTCCTCATCGCCTTCACCCGTCGACCAGGCCGCGGCGCCGCATTCCTGCAGCCGCCGCGGATCGATCAATCCGCGGTATATCGAGGGCTCGCCGAGGAGGAGCAGCGCGAACTCGTCTTCCTGCGGACCTTCCGTGGCGATCACACCCCGATCCATCGGGCGCTTCGCGGCTGTCGAATGGGCGGGCGGTCCCGTGAGGAAGCAGGTCGACGGATTGAAACACTGCCAGGTCTGCGGGGTGACCCAGCCTCCGCACGCGTTCACCAGCTCGTGCAGCACGGTCGTCCCCGAGCGCCATAGGCCGAGGATGAAGAGCGGGTCGGCCGGCACGCCGGCAGGCGGCAACCGCTCGAGTTGCGTTCGCCAGTTGAGCTCGAACCAGAGTGCCTGCCAGCGCAACCGCGGGCCATAGCCGAACGGTGCGCGGGCAGGTCTGCCGCCCGCGCGGATCCAATCCGCGAGCGCGCGCGCGCCGAACAGAGGCTGAAAAGCGTCGCCTGGAGGAGCCGTCATCCCACGATAACTGCCCGGGCCACCTCTCCGTTCCCGAACCACGGGAGGTGTGGAAGAGAGCCGCTGCGGCCTGACGAGCTGGGCAGTTGTCTGCGCCGGCGCGGGATGCTAAAACGCGCCGATGAGCCAAATCGAAATCAGGACCCGGGACGGCCGCTGCCCGAGCTACGTCTACCGACCCGCGGGCGCCGGCCCCTGGCCCGCGGTGCTCGTCTTCATGGATGGCCCCGGGATCCGCCCGGCCATGCTGCAACTCGGCGAGCGACTGGCGACCCACGGTTATTTCGTGCTCCTGCCCGACCTTTTCTACCGTGCCGGTCCGTATGAGCCGATGGACCCGAAGACCCTGTTCTCGGATCCGCAGAAGCGCAAGGTCGTCATGGAGAAGTTCTTTCCGGCCGCCTCGTCAGCCAACATCATGGCCGACATGCCCGCCTTTCTGGACTACCTGGACACGCAGCCGGACGTGAAGCCCGGGGGCATCGGCGTCACCGGCTATTGCATGGGCGGCCGGCTGGCGCTGATCGCAGCCGGAACCTACCCCGAGCGCATCGCGGCGGCCGCTTCCTACCATGGCGGCCGGCTCGCCAACGAGGATCCTGACAGTCCGCATCGGCTCGCGCCGCGGATGAAGGCGCGGGTATACGTCGCGGGCGCCACCGAGGATCAATCCTTTCCGGATGACATGAAAACGCGGCTCGAGAATGCGCTTACCGACGCCGGTGTCGATCACCGGATCGAGACCTATCCGGCCAAACATGGCTGGGTCTTTCCCGACTTCCCCGTGTACGACCCCGCCGCCTCGGAGCGCCATTGGCAGACGATGCTCGCGCTCTTCGGCGCGAAGCTGAAGCGCTGAGCGCGAGGGCGGCGCGGCACCGGTACGGTGCGTCGCCCCTGGGGTGAAGCGCTCTCTTGGTGCGCGCCGGCGCCCGACCGGCCCGGCCGGGCGAATTCGGATCGGCCGCAACCGCTTGAGTCTCAAATAGTTACGCGCTCCCGCGTTCGCCGCTCCTGTCATGCACGGAATTTGCAGCCCCCGGAACCGCGGGGGTGTTGCATCCATGAGCGTACGCGTCCTGAACCTGCCGACGGTGCCCCGACTCGAGGCCGAACGGCTCCCCAGCCGTGAAGGCATCAAGCAGGCGTTTCTCGACAATCTCTTCTGCGTGCAGGGCAAAACCCCCGCACTCGCCACGCGTCACGACTATTTCATGGCTCTGGCGTATACCGTTCGTGATTGGATGATGCATCGCTGGATCAGCACGGCCGAGGCCTATACCTCCCAGGGCTCCCGCACCGTGTGCTACTTCTCGGCGGAGTTTCTCATCGGGCCGCAGCTCGGCAACAACCTGGCCAGCCTCGGCGTGCTGGAGCAGGTGCGCGGCTCCCTGGCGGAGCTCGGCTTCGATCTCGATGACCTCCTCGAGTGCGAGGACGAGCCCGGACTCGGCAACGGCGGTCTCGGGCGCCTCGCCGCCTGTTTTCTCGATTCCATGGCGACTCTGGAAATTCCATCGCTCGGCTACGGTATCCGCTACGAATTCGGAATCTTCGACCAGGAGATTGCCGACGGGTGGCAGGTCGAGCGCACCGACAAGTGGCTGCGCTTCGGCAACCCATGGGAGATCGCGCGGCCCGAGTGGGCCGTGGAAGTCAAGCTCGGCGGGCGCACGGAGCACTATGCCGACCATGACGGGCGCCTGCGCGTGCGCTGGATACCGCACCGGACCGTCAGCGGCGTGCCATATGACACACCGATCCCCGGCTACCGCGTCAACACGGCCAATACCCTGCGCCTGTGGCGCGCCGAGGCACCGGAATCCTTTGACTTCGCGGTCTTCAACCGCGGCGACTACTACGGAGCGGTGAATCAGAAGGTCGTCTCGGAGAATCTGAGCAAGGTCCTGTATCCCAACGACGAGGTGATCCAGGGCAAGGAGCTGAGGCTCGAGCAGCAATATTTCTTCGTGTCCTGCTCCCTGCAGGACATGCTGCGGATCCTGCGCGTGCAGCAGATCCCCTTGAAGCGCCTGCACGAGAAGTTTGCCGTCCAGCTGAACGATACGCACCCGGCGATCGCGGTCGCGGAACTGATGCGGCTGCTCGTCGACGAGCACGCAATGGAATGGGACGACGCGTGGTCCATCACCCGCAGCACCTTCGGCTACACCAATCACACACTGCTGCCGGAGGCGCTCGAGAACTGGCCGATTCCGGTGTTCGCCAAAGTGCTCCCCCGGCACCTCGAGATCATCTACGAGATCAATGCGCGCTTCCTCGACGAGGTGCGGATCCGGTTCTTCGGCGATGAGGGTCGTGTCGGGCGCCTGTCATTGATCGACGAGCGCGGTCCCCGTTACGTGCGCATGGCTCACCTGGCCTGCGTCGGCAGCCACGCCGTGAATGGCGTGGCGGCCCTCCACACCCGGCTGCTGCAGGAGAGCGTCCTCGGCGACTTCCACGACCTCTGGCCGCGCAAGTTCAGCAACAAGACCAATGGCGTGACGCCGCGCCGCTTTCTCGCGCTCGCCAATCCGGCGCTCGCGGGCCTCATCAGCGAGGCGATCGGCGACGCCTGGATACGCGATCTCGAGCGGCTCCGTGATCTGGAAGGATTCGCGGACGATCCGGCTTTCCAGCGGCAATGGCGCCGAGTCAAGCGCGCCAACAAGGAGGCCCTCGCCGCCTACGCGCGCGAGCGCACCGGTGTCACGCTCGATCCGCAGTCGCTGTTCGATGTGCACGTGAAGCGCATCCACGAGTACAAGCGCCAACACCTGAACGTCCTGCATGTCGTCTCGCTCTACCATCGGCTGAAGTGCGACCCCGACGCCGATGTGCAGGCGCGCACCGTCATCTTCGGCGGCAAGGCCGCTCCCGGCTACCACGCCGCCAAGTTGATCATCAAGCTGATCCACGCGGTGGGCGATGTCGTCAACCGCGATCCCGCCGTGCGGGACCGGCTCAAAGTCGTCTTTCTGCCGAACTTCAACGTCAAGAATGGGCAACGGGTCTATCCGGCCGCGGACCTCTCCGAGCAGATTTCGACCGCGGGCAAGGAAGCCTCCGGTACCGGCAACATGAAGTTCTGCATGAACGGCGCCCTCACGATCGGCACCCAGGACGGAGCCAATATCGAGATTGCCCGCGAGGTCGGCGCCGAGAATCTCTTCATGTTCGGCCTCACCGCGGCGGAGGTCGCCTCGCGGCGTGCCGGCGGCTATCGTCCGGCGGAGGTCTATGAGTGCAATGCGCAGCTGCGCCAGGTGCTCGACCTGATCCGCGACGGCTTCTTTTCCCGGGGAGATCCCGGACAGTTCCGCTCCCTCGTGGACGGACTGCTCGCTTGGGACACCTTCATGCTGCTCGCCGACTTTCAGTTGTACGTCGACTGTCAGGCGCAGGTCGGCCGCGTCTATCAGGATGCCCAGCGCTGGACCCGGATGTCCATTCTCAACGTTGCGCGCTCGGGTCTCTTTTCCTCGGACCGCACCATTCGCGAATACGCGGATGAGATATGGCACGTGCCCAGGGTGCCCATCACCCTCTAGCAGGCCGGCCGCTCCAGGCTACGGCGGGGGGTTGCGCAGCCAGTCGGGCTCCGGCAGCCGGGCGAACGCCTCGCGCAGCGCCTCGCTCCAGAGGCTGCGCAGGTTGCGGAAGTAGCCGTTGTCGGAATCGATGCTCGCGTGGCGGGCCACGGCGAACTGGTCGCGCTTCACGATGACGAGATCGAGCGGCAGGCCTACCGCCAGGTTCGAGCGGATGGTGGAGTCCATCGAGACCAGGGCGCACTTCGCCCCCTCGCTCAGGCCGCTGCTTCGCCGGATGACCCGGTCGAGGATCGGCTTGCCGTACTTCGATTCCCCGATCTGAAAGTAAGTCGTCTCCGCGGTGGCTTCGATGAAGTTCCCCGCGGCATAGAGGCTGAAGAGGCGAGGCGCCTCGCCCCGGACCTGTCCGCCGAGGGTCAGACTGGCGTTGAACTCGACCCCGAATTCCTTGAGCGCCGTCGCGTCGCGCCGGTGTATTTCGCGCAGCGCTTCCCCGACGAGCCGCGCCGCTTCGAACATGTTGTCGCACGTCAGCAGGCTGGCCGCATCCGCCGACGCCATCTGCTCCTGCAACAGGCTCGTTACCGCCTGCGTGACCGCGAGGTTGCCGGCGCTTTGCAGCACCAGGACGCGCTCGCCCGGCTTCTGGAAGACCGTGGTCTTGCGGAAAGTGCTGATCTGGTCGACGCCGGCGCTCGTGCGGGAGTCGGACAGGAACACCAGCCCCGTATCGAGCAGCATGGCCACGCAATAGGTCATGTCGATGAGCCCCCCGGAGATTGCTTCTGCATCATTGTCCGTCGACGCTCGTGGCGCTGACGCTGACATCCATCACTTCGGGGCCGCCGCCCCGGCGCACGCCGCGGACCGGCGCGGCGTCGAGGTAATCCCGGCCGACCGCCAGGCGGCAGTGGCGCGCCCCGGCCGGCTCCACGTGCGTGACGTCGATCCCATGCCAGCCCTGCAGCTCGGTCAGCCACGCCTCCACCCAGGCGTGACTGGCGGTTTCCCCGGCATGTCCGCAGCAGAGGTAACCGCTCACATAGCGCGCGGGGATGCCCATCGCGCGGCAGCAGGCGATGAGCACATGCGCCTGATCCTGACACACGCCTTCGCCGCGCTCGAGCGCCGCGACGGCGGAATCCTCCACGGTGGTGGTGCCCGGCTGGTATCGGACCCTGGCGCAGACACCCCCGGCCAGATCGTACAGCCGCTGTCGTGACGGCGCCTGTCCCTCGAGATGATCGCGCGCCAGCGCCATGATCCCCTCGCTGGCGCCGGTCAGCGTCGTCGGCGCGAGATACGCGAGCGGCGAGAGCGTGCCCTGTTCCCGCAGGACATCGCGAGCGCGGGTGATTTCCACGACGCCGCTGACGACGATCGAGATTTCCCGGTGCGGCTCCTCGAGGGTCAGCAGATGCGTTATGTTGCCATGCGCATCCACCTGCTCCGCCCGGCGGCCCGGCGCCTGGATGGACCAGGCCAGGGTATGCTGTTCGCCGTCACGCCGCGGGGTGAGCCGCAGCGTTTGCGCCGTATATTTGACCGGGCTCTGATAGCGGTACGTGGTTCGGTGTGAGATGCGCACCTGCATGGGAACCTCAGGAGGCCGGGACCAGGAAGTCGTCCGCGATCCTGGCGCCGAGGTCGCGCAGGTTCGCCTGGAAGCGGTCGAGAAACGGCGGCAGCCCCTCGGCGCAAAAGTCCTCGAAGCGTCCGAAGTGGAACCGGGCATGCAGCTCCCCGACCCGCCTGCACGTCTCGTCCGAGCGGCTGTTGCTCACCGCTGCGAGGTTGGACTGCAGCTCATCGAGGCAGCTGTGCACGCTCTGCGGCAGGTCGTCCCGCATCAGCAGCATCTCGGTGACCCGCTGCGGAGTCACGCTGTCGCGATACAGCCGCCGGAAGGTCTCGAAAGCCGACATCGCCCGCAGCAGCACCGCCCACTCGGATGCCTCGGCCCGCAGGCGCTCGCCGCTGCCGCCGGGATCGCGCCAGCGGGATTCGAGCAGCCGCGTCGTGTTGTCCGCCCGTTCGATGAATGTGCCGATACGCGTGAAATGGAGCGCCTCGTCGCGCAACAGCGTTGCGGACATCACTCCGCGTATCAGATGCGCGCGATACTTGATCCACTCCAGATAATCGCCGCGCGCGGAGTCCGGCATCGCGGCCGTGAACGACAGGGACTCGAGGTAGGTTGAGTTCAGCGTCTCCCATACGTCCGAAGTGATGGTGCCGCGAACCGCTCGCGCGTTCTCGCGTGCCGCCCGCAGGCACTGAGCGATACTGCCCTGGTGGTGCCGCTCGAATGCCAGGAAATCGAAGGCCATGCGGGCGGTCAGGCCCGCGGACCGCGCGAAGAACGCCTCCGCCACTCCCAGCGAAACCAGCGTCGCCTGCCAGCCCTGCATGACGGCTTCCGGTGGACGCGGCAGCAGCGAGAGTCGCTGATGCGCATCGATCATGCGCGCCAGGTTCTCGGCGCGCTCCAGATAGCGCGACATCCAGTAGAGATGATCGGCCGTGCGGCTCAGCATGTCAGTCGCCGAGCACCCAGGTATCCTTGGTGCCCCCGCCCTGGGACGAGTTGACGATGAGCGATCCCTCGCGCAGCGCCACCCGGGTCAGGCCGCCGGGCACGATGGCCAGATCGCGGCCCGAAAGCACGAACGGGCGCAGGTCGATGTGGCGCGGCGCGATGCCGGCGACCGAGAAGATGGGACAAGTCGACAGCGCCAGCGTCGGCTGCGCGATGTAACGCTCCGGATGGGCCCGGATCCGGCCGCGGAACTCTTCGAGTTGCGCGGCGGTCGCCGCGGGCCCGATCAGCATGCCGTAGCCGCCCGCGCCGTGGACTTCCTTGACGACCAGCTCCGCCAGGTGATCCAGCACGTAGGCCCTGTCCGCCGGGTTGCCGAGGACCCAGGTGGCGACGTTCTCCAGCAGCGGGGCCTCCCCCAGGTAGAAGCGGATCATCTCCGGCACGTACGGATAGATGGATTTGTCGTCCGCGACTCCAGTGCCGATCGCGTTGGCGATCGTGACGTGGCCGGCGCGGTAGACGGTGAGCAGGCCTGGCACGCCGAGCGTCGAGTCCGGCCGGAACGACAGCGGGTCGAGGAAGTCGTCATCGAGCCGCCGATACACCACGTCGACCCGCCGCGGACCGCGGGTGGTGCGCATGTAGAGCACGTCGTCGAGCACGAACAGGTCCTGCCCTTCGACCAGCTCGATGCCCATCTGCTGGGCAAGGAAGGCGTGCTCGAAGTAGGCGCTGTTGTACATGCCCGGCGTGAGCAGCACCACGGTGGGATCCGAGGCGCCGGGCGGGGCGACGCTCTTGAGGTTTTCGAGCAGCAGATCCGGGTACTGCTCGACGGGCGCGATCGGGTGATGCGCGAACAGCTCGGGAAAGAGGCGCATCATCATCTTGCGGTTCTCGAGCATGTAGGACACGCCCGAGGGCACCCGCAGGTTGTCCTCCAGCACGCAGAAGCTGCCGCTGGCGTCGCGCACCACGTCGATGCCGGCGATGTGAGCGTAGATGCCCGCGGGCACGTCCACGCCCTGCATCTCGGGCCGGTATTGCATGTTGCAGAGCACGCGCTCGGCCGGCACCACCCCCGCCCGCAGAATCCGTTGATCGTGATAGATGTCCCCGATGAAGGCGTTCAGCGCGCGTACGCGCTGCGCGAGCCCGGCCTCGAGCCGCGCCCAGTCCTGCGGCGGAATGATGCGCGGCACGATATCGAAAGGAATCAGCCGCTCGGTGCCGGAGTTCTCGCCGTAGAGCGCGAAGGTGATTCCGACCCGGTGGAAGAGCGCGTCCGCCTCGGAACGCTTGCGCGCGAGGAACCCCTGCGGCTGCGCCTCGAGCCAGCGCCAATAATCGCGGCAATGCGCCCGGGGCGTACCGGCCCCTTCCAGCATCTCGTCATACGGGCTGGCCCGCACATTGCCCCCTTTGCGCCGATCGCGGAACTGCGCCAGCGGGCAAGCGAGATCCGTGCCAGCGCGCCTTATCCCCGCCGCTCAACGAGTTGCAGGGTCCCGCCCGGCCACGGGCGCGCGGTGCTGGTGACGGCTGCCTCGCGGCGGTGCAGCGCGTCCGCGAGATTGCACCATTCCCGTGCGTCCGCCGCGGCGGCGCGGCGCGAGTGCCGGCCGCCCGCTAACGGAACGTGGCGGTGAGACCTGCGTACACGTTGAAGCCCGGCGCCGGCTCGTAGTAGCCCGCGTTGGAGTCGTCCACGATGACCGAGCCGACGTAGCGCCGGTTGAGCAGGTTGTTGATGCGCACGAAGGCGCTCAGCCGCGTCGTGCCCAGCTCGGCCCCATAGCCGGCCGCGGTGTTGAACACGCCATAGGCGCGCGCGAACGCGGTGTTGGCATCGTTGGCCGCGATGTTGCTCATGTACTGGGCGCTGACGTTCGCGTTCCAGCCGAGGTCGCCGCCCCAGCTGAGCCGCGCATAGGCGTCGCTATGCGGGACACCTGGCAGGCGGTTGCCGGCGCTGATGGGCAGCGTCGGCGCGGTGCAGGGTGCCGCCACACAGGTCCGATAGCCATCGATGTAGATCGCCGCGACGTACGTGTAGGCAACCTGGGCCCGCCATTTGCCGGCGAACCGATAGTCGGCGGATCCCTGTGCGCCGCTGCGGCGGGTGCGGCCCGCGTTCTGGTAGGTGGACCGGCCGCCGGCGTTGGTGGCGACGACGATCTCATCGTCGGTGTGCGTGTCGAACGCGGCGATACCGGCCGAAAAATCCCGCGCCAACGCGAACTTGGCGCCGATCTCGCCGTTGTTGCTGCGTGCCGGCCGCAGCGCGAAATTCAATCCCGGCGTGCCGTTGGGCCGATAGGCCAGCTCCGAGTCGAGCGGGGTCTGGAAGCCCTTGCCGTACGACGCATAGAGGTGCAGCCACGGCCGTGCCGCGAACAGCAGGCCGGCGACCGGCGTCGTGGCGGTATAGGTGATCTCGCCGCTGTCATTGCCGTTGGTCGGCGTGATGAAATTGTCCACCGACACGAAGCGGACCTCGCTGTGGCGCAGGCCCGCGGTCAGATTCCACAGCGGTGCGAAGTCCCAGGTGGCCTGGGTGTACTCGTCGATGTCCCTGGCGATGTCGTTCTCGTCCCGCCGCAGGCTGCCCTCGGTGCCGAGCAGGCTGCCGGCGAAGTTGTTGTAGCCGCGGCGCAGCTCGTCCTGCGTGTCGAAGCTCGCCCCGGCTATCCAGGTGAGCGGCCGGCCGGCGAGCGGCCCCTGCCATGTGAAGCGCGCGTCGCCGCCGCCGAAGCCGCGGTCGAGCGAGATGACGCCGCCGGAGCTCGTGGGCGCCTTCTGCGCGGCGACGGGAATGGACAGATACTGCAGCACCGTACGGTGGCCGTAGTACGCCATCAGCCGGATCGACTGCCGGTCGCTGAGGCCGAGGTGGTAGATGAGGCCGCCTTCCTGCTGCTCGAGACCCTTGCGGGTGTCGAACTGCAGCGCCGCGGGCGCCGTCTGATCGGGATTGGCCGCGACTTGGGCGGCCGTGAGGCCGAGCGGGTCGTCCGCGCCCGGCCGCTGCACCACGTTCGCCACGAAGGTGAGCGTATTGCGCGGCCCGAAGGTGTAATCCAGCTTGGAGTTGAAGGAGTTGTTGCGCGCGTTCTGGTGCGGGCGAAAGCCGTCCCAGGAGAAGTGCGTCAGGTCGAGGTTGTAGTCGAGCGGACCCACCGCATCGCTCGCGTCCACTCCGGCGCGCACCTCGCCGAAGCTGCCATACCCCAGGTTGGTGCGGATCCCGCCGGGCGCGGCGCCGTCCGCCGTGAAGATCTGGATGACCCCGCCGGAAGCGTTGCCGTAGAGCGCGGAGAACGGCCCCTCCAGCACTTCGATCCGCTGCGCGGAATCGAGATTGAACTGCGAGATCTGGCCCTGGCCGTCGGGACCGGTCTGCGGGATGCCGTCCTGGTAGATGCGCACGCCCCGGATGCCGAAAGTCGAGTTGGCGCCGATCCCGCGGATCGATACCTGCTGGTCCTGCGCATAGTTGTGGCGGTCGAACGCGAGCAGGCCGGGGACGAAGCCGATGTCGTCGGCAAGATTGATCCCGAGCGCGTCGTTGCGCAGTTCCGCGGCGGGGACGTCGCTGATCGAGGCCGCGACGTCATAGGCCGGCATCGCGACCCGGGTCGCCGTGACCACGACATCGCTGAGCGTCGGAGCCTCCTGGCCGCGGGCACGGGCCGGCCACAGGGCTGCCGTTGCGCCGAGTGCCGCGAGCGTTGCTGCCAGTCCGAGCGGTAGCCGCTGTTGTTGTGTCATCGTAAACCGGAACGTCCCGCGGGGACCGGGATTATTGCTCGGCGGCCCCGGTGGTTCCATCCCCCGGAGATTTTCTCTACGCGCGGTTCGCGATTTTCTGTAGCGGGGTCAATCCGTCTCAGGGATCAAGGTGACCGTCTGCGGCTTGCCGCGGCGCAGCAGTCGGATCGCGAGCTCGCGCCCCGCACGCTCGGCCGTGAGAAGACGATGCAGACGGTCCACCCCGGTGATGGGCTCGCCATCGAGCTCCAGCAGCAGGTCGCCGCGCTCGAGTCCCGCCCGTTGCGCCGGACCATCGGGCAGGACCTCGGAGATCATCACGGCCGCAGGCTCGGTTCGCCCGAGCGCGCGCAACACCCGCCGGTCGAGCGTGATCGTCTGCCCAGCGAGCATCAGGCGGCTGCGCCGCACGCGGCCGTGCCGCATCAGCTGATAAGCGACCTCCACGGCGGTGTCGATCCCGATCGCGAAGCAGATCCCCTGTGCGCCGCCCGCGACCGCCGTATTGATGCCCACGACCCGGCCCGCGGTGTCCGCGAGCGGGCCTCCGGAATTCCCGGGATTGAGCGGCGCGTCGGTTTGAATCACGCTCTCGATCAGCCGCCCGGACGCCGTGCGCAGCGTACGCCCCAGCGCGCTGACGATCCCGGCCGTCACCGTGGCCTGATAGCCGAGTGGATTGCCGACGGCGATCACCAGCTGCCCGACGCGCAGCCCCGACGAGCTACCGAACGTGGCGTGCGGAAACCCGCCGCCGCTCAGTCGCAGGACCGCGAGATCGGTGGCGGGGTCGTCTCCCACGCGCACCGCCTCATAGGTGCGGCCGTCGGAGAGCGACACTACCGCGGTGTCCGCGCGCTGCGCGACGTGGCTGTTCGTCAGTAGGTAGCCATCCGGCGTATAGATGACGCCTGAGCCGGCACCTTGCGGGCGGCCGCCGGCCGAGCGCGCTTCGATGCCGGCGACCGCGGGACTGATGCGCTCGACGCTCTGCGCGACGAGCCGCGAGTAGGGGTCGAGCCCGGGCTCGATGACTTCGCTGTCCGTCATGGCCGGGTTGCATCGGGGCCTGGCCCGGGTTTTCCACCCGGCCGAACGGCCGGGGGCGGCCCCGGTCGTCCGGCCGGTAGCGCCTCGGGATGGCGCGCACCAGACTTCCCGCTATCCTAAAGCGGAGATTCCCATGGCTCAGGAACCCAACCTCTTCGGTGCGCTCTCGGACGTGTTGGTGACACGCTTCGCCGCCGCGCAGGGCAGCGTCGCCGCGCTCAGACTTCCCGAGAGAGTCCACCTCGGCGCAGTTCTCTGGCGCAATGATGTCCTCGTGACCTCGGAGCAGTCGCTTCCCGATCTTGAAACGCTGGAGGTCGTTCCGGCGGACGGCTCATCGGTCGCCGGCAAGGTGGCCGGACGCGATCCGGCCACGAACGTGGCCGTGGTGAGGCTGGACAAAGCCGTCCGCGCGCCAACGCTCGCAGCATCCGTACCGCAGGTTGGCACTCTGGTCATCGCCGCAGGCTCGGACAGCGGCGGCCGCCCGAGCGCCAGGCTCGGGATGGTGAATGCCGTCGGCCCGGAATGGCACAGCATGCGGGGCGGCCGCATCGAAGCGCGCATCCAGCTCGATATCCGGCTTGCGGCCAGCGAGGAGGGCGGCCCCGCATTCGATGCGGCCGGCGGCTGGCTCGGCATGACGACGTTCGGTCCGCGCGGACAGATCCTCGTCATTCCCGGTGCCACCGTGGAGCGCATCGCCCCCGCTCTGCTGGCGGCCGGGCACGTGCCCCGCGGCTGGCTCGGAGTCGCACTGCGTCCCGTCGCGGTTCCCGATGAGTTGCGCGAAGCTGCCGGCGAGGCGACGGGCCTCATGGTCATGTCGCTCAGCCCGGATGGCCCCGCGGCCAAGGCCGGCGTCGTCCCGGGCGATATCGTCCTCTCTGTCGATGGCACGCCTGCGCGTCGTCTGCGAAACGTGCTCGCGCACCTCGGCAGCGACAGCCTCGGTAAAACGGTGTCGTTGCGCCTGATTCGCGGCGGGGCCGTGATTCCCGTCGAAGTGACGGTCTCGGAGCGGCCCGGCGCATGACGGAGGCCGCCGCCGGTCTTGCGCGGAGCCTCCGTGTCGCGATCGCGGCCCGCGGCGAGGAGCGGATCGTGGCCCTGACGAGGTTGCTGCAGTCATTGGGCCACGAGGTCGTCGGCAGCGATGAGCAGCCCGACGTCGTGCTCGTCGTCCCTGAAAACTCGGGACCGGCCGAGATCGATATCGCCTTGCGGGCCGTAGCACAGGGTCTCATCGCGAGCTCAGCCGGCGCGCGCGCTACCGGATTCAGTGCCGTGCAGGACGCCGAAGCACGAGCGCTGTTGACGCCGCGCGAAGCACAGATACTCGACGCCATCGCTGACGGATTGACCAACAAAGCGATCGGCCGCCGTCTCGGCATCTCACTCCATACCGTCAAGTTTCACGTCGAGTCGGTATTTCGCAAATTGGGTGCGAACACCCGTACCGAAGCCGTCGCCAGGGCCGGCGAGCGGCGCCGGCAGGAGACCATGGATCTCTGAGGGACTCGGAGTCTCGGGGCTGCCTGGCTTCACACTCGCCGCCGCCGGCGATGTTCCCGGTAGGCGTCGAATACGGCGCGATCGAGGTGCTCTGCTCGCGCGGTGACCGCTGCGGCCCCGAGCGCGCGCATTGCCCGTACGTTGCCCGCGAGAGTGCTGGTGTACTCCATCGCCGCCAGAGCGCGGTAGGCGCCCAGCGGTTCCCGGACGCTCGCTGCGGGAAGGGCGGCGATGCGGGCGCTCTCCAGCCCGGCGATCAAGGCGAAGTGCTTGGGACTCAACAGTCTCGTGGCCTGAACCAGTTGTTCCGTGGCCGAAGCATCTTCGAGATCAGTCAGAATTACGATCAGACTGCGGCGGTGGGTCAGGGTCCGTATGCGGGCCGCCGCGAGCACGGGATTGGATTCTCCGGGGTGCACCCGACAGGCGCAGAGCGCCTTCCTGATTCGCGCGACGCCCGCATCGCCCCGGGCCGGCGCCAGCGCGGCCAGCGGTTGCGCCGCGAACACCAACAGTCCCACCGCATCTCCCAGCTCGACCGCCCGCTGGGAAAGCCGCGCGGTAACATTGACGTAGAGGCTCAAACGGTCGATCTCGCCCGCGGCCAGCCCGCTCGCGCGTCCCGCATCGACCGCGACGATGATCTGCAGGTGCTGGCTCTCACTCATGTCTCGACTGATCGGCCGTCGTCTGCGGGCACTCGCTTTCCAGTCGATGAGTCGCAGCGCATCACCGCGCCGATAGTCGCGCAGCTGAAAAATCTCCGACCCGCCCCCCGCCGCCCGAGCTCGCTGCTCGCCGGTCTCCCGGCTTCCACGAGCCGTTCCGGCGTGGACCAACAGGTCGGGGATGATGGTCACGGCGCAATCAACAGCGATGCGCCTCTGCCACCACGCAAGGCCCAGTCTGCCGCCAACCCGGACGGCGGGCGGCGGCCACGTCACGGATCCCAATCGGCGGCCCACGGCTTCGAGACTGGTCGAGGTCTCGACGCCGCGCGGCAACTTCAGGGTCTCGACCCGCGGCTCGGCGCCGATCTGTTCCGGCGCCGAGAGGGCAGCCTCGACCCACAATAGGTCCTGACTGTCCTGGCGGAAGGAGAGCTGCAGCGACTGCCTGCGGCCGAGGAGCCAGCGACTGGCGGTGGTGGTCCGCAGCATGAGGTGCAACCGGCCGAGAGCCGCCACTTCGTTGGCGAGGCCCACGAGCAGCGCTGCGGCCGGAAGACACCACCAGCGGGCGAAATCAGCGCTCCACTCTCCCATGATCGCGAGCACCCCCGCGAGCAGGATCAGCAACAGGGCACGGAGCCTCAGGCTCACAGGTGCCGGCTCACCGTGGCACCGGCACACTCTCGAGCAGCAAGCGACCGAGCTCGCGATCGCTGCGGCCTTCGAGCGCCGCCTCCGACGAGAGGGTCAGTCGATGCGGCACCACCCAAGGCACGACCATCTTGACATCATCCGGTGTGACAAACTCCGAGCCGCGCAATCCCGCAGCGACGCGCGCCGCAAGCAGCAGCGCCAGCGCGCCGCGCGTGGAGAGACCGAGCGCAATCTGCGCGTGCTCGCGGGAGGCTTTGGCAATGCCTGAAATGTAGGCGAGCAGCTCGGGGGAAACGTGCGCGCGGTCGGCACACTCCCGGGCCGCGTCGATCTGCTCGTTCGAGATGTCCCCACGAGCCGGCTCACTCGCCGCCGCAGCCGTGGCGGCAATGGTGCCGTAACGCTCCAGAACCGCTACTTCGTCCTCCGCGCGCGGGAAGCTCATGTCGATCCGCATCATGAATCGGTCGAGCTGCGACTCCGGCAGGGGAAAGGTGCCTTCGAACTCGTGCGGATTCTGCGTGGCAATCACCAGAAAGCCGGGCGGGAGCCGATACGTTTCACGGTCGATCGTCACCTGACGTTCCGCCATGGCCTCGAGCAGCGCGGACTGAGTCTTCGGGCCCGCGCGGTTGATCTCGTCGACCAGCAGCACGTCGGTGAAGATCGGCCCGCGATGCAGCGTGAACTTGCGGCTGGGCTCGTCGAACACATGCACACCCGTGATGTCGGCCGGCATCAGGTCCGCCGTGCCCTGAATGCGCGTGAAGCGGCCGGAAAGCGCCGCGGCGAGCGACTTGCCGAGCAGAGTCTTGCCGAGCCCCGGAGGTCCCTCGAGCAGCACGTGGCCGCGCGCGATGATTGCGATCACCAGCGCGCGGATCAGCTCCCGCATGCCGATTACCGTGCCTCCCAGCTGCTGTTGTATCCGGTTCTCGAGGTCCTGAAGGGCGATCATGATAGGTTTCCACGGAGTTGTGCCAGAAGATTCTGCAGTCCGATGAGGTCGACCCGCTCGCCGGCGCAGGCGCGCGCGTAGCAGGCCTGCAGCTGCCGCCGCTCGGCGGCAGACACGGCCGGCTGATCTTCCAGCCACCGCCACACGGCGCGCGGGGCGTCGGCTGCGCTCCCCGGCTCGAGGCGCAGGCGCGCCCGGATCGACTCCAGGAATTCGTCGATCAGGCGTTGCGCCGCTTCAGCGGGACGTACGACGGCGGCCAGGTAGCGCGCCTCCGCCTCGACGTAAGCCGTCTCATCGAGGGGCTGCCACTCGCGCCGTCTTGCACGCAGGGGTTGCGCCCCGAGCACGAAAGCCAGCCACAGCAATATGATCCAGCTCAAAGTGCCGTGCAGCCGCGGGTCGGCGAAAAACGCCTTGGCGTCGTAGAACGCGGTGAGTCCCTGGTGTGCGTCGTCGAATGCCACTGCGCCCTCGGGACCGCGCGACCAGGAGACGATGTTCGCCAGCAGGCGCGCATTGTCAGCGCGTAGCACGCCCGCGTTGGAGAAGAGACTCGTCACCGCGCAGAAAATGATCTGCCCCGCGCCGCTGCGCTCCAGCCACATCACCGGCTCGCCGGTGTCGGTCCGCGAGGCCAGCTGAAGCGGCAGCCGCTCATCGGCCATGGTGGCGCGCCAGGATCGGGAGAGATAGGCGAGAGTCGCGGCACCCCGGACGCCGTCGAATAGCGGAAAATCCGCCCGTGGGCGAATCTCGAGGCTAGCGACCGCCAATGCCGGCAGAGCGAGGTCGGACCGAGTCGCGAAGTGGATGCCCGTGAGGGCCTGCACACGCTCCTTCATCAGGGGGTCCGGCGTTACGATCGCCCACGGCGGTTGGTCATCGAGCGCCGCGACGATCAGCAGCGTGTTGCCTCGCTCCACCCAGCTTTCCAGGGCTGTAAGCTCGTCCGCTTGTGCCGGGACGCGCTGCGGCAGGGTCACCAGCAGCACGTTGCCGGTCGGTCGTGCCAGCAACCCGCCCAGACGATCGTAATGTAATCGCAGACTGACTCTCGGAATGCGATCCTTTTCGAGCCACTGCCAGATGGCGAGGTAGCCGTCCGGCCGGCCGTCGGTGGAGAGGGGTGAGCCGTTCTCGGCACCGGGCTGGGCACCCGGCTTCGGGAAAAAGAGCACGTAGAAGAGGGCGAGCGCGCCGGTGGCGAGTGCCAGGACGAGGAGCCGTTCCCTCACGAGGCGTCCGATCGGCTGGCGGCCGGTATGGTCAACAGTTGCCCATGCAGGCCCTGCAGGCCTGCGCGCAGATCATCCGGCATGGCGATGCCCGGATCGTCGGGGCCGTACAGCTCCCGCTCCGCGAGCAGTGCGATTCTGGCGAACCTGTCGCGCTGCGCCTCCGTGTCGAACACGGCCCGCAGCATGATCTCGCGACAGGTCAGGCTGTGGTCCTTCTCGATGCGCCGCGAGCGCCTCAGAGCCTCCATCAGCATCCGTAGAGCGGCCGCCGGATGGCCGAGGGCGTGCCCCGGGTCGGGATCACGGCCGATGTGCTCCGCGCCAGTCGGTGCCTGCGGCCGCCCGGAGCGGCGAAGCGCCCACGGGTTTCTGCGCCCGCGAGCGCCCGTGCGGCCCGCAGCCCGCAGCTCCAACAGGATGAACGCCGCGATTGCGGACAGGACCAGGACGCCCGCGCCGATGAGCAGCACTCCGCGCAGACCCGGCCCGACAGTAGAGCCGGGCAGCGCGCGAAACCACCTGAGAAGCCCCTCTGCCGGCGCAAGCCTGCGGCGCAGCCACGCCTTGAATTGCCGCCACGGCGAGGTGTTGGAAGTCGAGGCGCGGGGCGCCTGCAGGCTCAGGGCGGCTGCCCGCAGATCCTTTACCGATGGCAGGCTGGACGCAGGCGCGCCGGCATAGTGTGCCGCCAGCGCATCCAGGTCCGCCAGCATCGCCGGGCTCGCATTCCTGCGGCTGTCCGGCGGCAATAGGGCGCTCAGCGCATGCGCATCGAGCGCGACGGCCCGGAGCGGCGAGAGCAGCGAGCTTGCTAGCGCTGCCGCGAATACGATCCGACGGCCCCGCATGGCTCAGGCGCTGTTCAGAGCCCCTACCCGCGCGGCGAGATCTCCTCCCTCGCGGCGCAGCTTGAAGTCGTTGTACATCGCCACCCAGAGCGCGGCCGCCAGCGGATAGATCACCATGTATATCATCATCAAGAGGAGCGGAGCTATCACGAAACGATCGACGGGGCCGTAATGAGTCAGGTAGCCGCCGACGTAGCTCAACAGCGCAAGGGCGAAATACAGGACCATCATCATGATCATCGCGGTCGTCAGGATGCCGGTCGCGCGCCAAAAATGCCCCTTGGTCAGGCGCCAGCTCAACCTCAACGACGCCAGCGGCCCTTGGCGGTCGATGTAGATGGCGGGCATGAACAATACCAGGCGTCCGATCAGGGCGATGATTGCGATGAAAACGAGCAATGCGGAGCCGCCTGCCGCAACGGCTCGAACCATCATGTGTAAAGCGCCCAGCAGAAAGCCGATCGGCATCGCCACGACGAGCATCACGGCCACGACCGCGCCCGCCATGGCGAGATACAGCAGGATGACGCTCAGTATCAACGTTGGAAGACGGAGGAAAGCCGTCGCGAACGCCTGGCCGAGCGTGAACGAATCGTCGTGGCGCGCGACCGCTCCCTGTTGCGCCGCTATTGCTCCCTGGAAGCTGAAGGAGAGCAGCGAGACGATCACTATGTAGAGGAACATCGCGCCGGAAAGAGGGTGCTGTCTGGCAAGCGCGATCTGCGCCGCAGGCGAGTATTGCAGGCCGTAGCCGGGGATGCGGCCCGCCATCACGATTTGCCAGGCGCCGAACGCAACCGCCGGCACCAGTGCGAATATCCAGCAGCGGCTGAAGGAATGCCGGTACAGGCGTATTGCGTCGTCTATGACCCCGCCAATGGACTGCGGCTCCGATGGTGTCACGTACATTATGACTCCCCCCTGCACCATGTTGTCCGAGCGTATCACAACGGCTAAGCTTGGGGCTAGTAGGGCGGTTTTGGCACATGCAGTGGCGGCCGAAGGTCTGACTGTCAGAGGGCTGACTGGCGTCGACATGACGCTCAGGGTGGCGGGCGCGGGCACGCGCAGCTACGCTTTCATAGTTGACTGGCACGTCAGGGTCGTGGGAGTCCTGGCATGGGTGTTGCTTGGCGTCTTGCTGCGCGAGGTCATTCCCGCGGTGGCCGCCGGCAAGCTGACTTCCAATCCGGTCATGATCGCCCTCATGGCGGGCGCGGGGCTGACATACTTCCTCTATCATCCGGTGCTCGAGTTGGCGATGAGGGGGCGGACTCCCGGCAAGCGCATCGCCGGAGTCCGCATCGTGACCGTGGAGGGCGAGATGGCCGGCGCCGGCCCGCTTCTGATGCGGAATCTCTTTCGCCTGATCGATTCGCTTCCATTCCTCTACCTGGTCGGGTTGATCTGTTGCTTGGTCACCCGGCGAAGCGTCCGCTTGGGCGACATGGCAGCCGGAACGGTGCTGGTGTTGGATGCATCGGACTCCGCGCGGACGCTGGGCCGGCTCGGCGCCGCGCTGGAGCGCTCGTCGCTGCCGCTGGAGACCATCGAGCTGGTGCATGACCTGCTCGATCGTTGGAACGCACTGCAGCAATCCCGGCGAGTGGCGCTCGCGCGCGCCCTCCTCGTCGGGATCGAGCCGCAACGCGACGCCGCGGGGCTGGCCGCCCTGGATGAGCACGCTCTGCGCGAGCTGCTGGAGGATCACGTTGCCGCCGCGCGCCGCTGACGGCAACGCCACGACCTGGATCAGGGCGCGCGCGCCCGCGTGGCAGGCGCTGGCGGCGGAGGCGCTCTGCGCCCCACGCCGGTCCCAGGCCACGCTCGAGGAAGCGCTGCGCACGATGCAGACGTACCGCGCGCTCGCGCGCAACCTCGCCAGCGCGCGGCAGCTGTTGCCCGGCAGCTTGCTGACGAGCGCGCTGGAGAGCGCGTGCGCAACCCTGCACGTGGCGATTGGCCGGCCGCCCAGGTTCGGCCGCGCGCGGCTGCTGAAGCTATTTCGCGACGACATTCCAGCCGCCGCCGCTTCCGTGCGCGCCACCACATTGTGGATTGCGGCGCTCCTGGTGGCGAGCGCGCTGGCGGGCTGGTGGCTGGTCTCGACCTATCCGGCGCTGGTCAGCATTATCGCGAGCGACCGTATGATCGACGGCGTCGAGCATGGGCACCTCTGGACCGACCAGCTCTTCAACGTCGCGCCGCCGGAGCTGCTGTCGGCGCGCATCTTTTCCAACAATGTGGTGGTGACGCTCGGCGCCTTCTGCTGCGGAATTCTCCTCGGCCTCGGCGCCTTCTACATGATCTTCTTCAACGGACTGATGCTCGGCGGGCTGCTCGCATTCACGCACCAGCATGGCCTGGCACACGGGCTCGTCAGGTTCATCCTGGCCCATGGTCCGGTGGAGCTGTCCGTCATCTGCCTGGCCGCTGCCGCGGGAACGGCGCTCGGTGAATCGCTGATCCGCCCGCAGCTCGCCGGCCGGACCGACTCGCTGCGCCGCCGGGCCGCCGAGCTCGGGCCGCTGCTCATCGCCTGTGCGCTGCTGCTCTTCGGCTCCGGACTGATCGAGGGCTTCATCTCGCCCAGCCCGCGCTTCTCCACTTCGTTCCGGCTCGCCGTGGGGCTCGGCTATTGGACGCTGATGCTGCTCCTGCTCAGCGGCAGACTGTTTCCCGCGAAGATCTTCCGCACCGCGTCCATGTCGTCCGCCTCCGCCGCCTGCTTGTCGTCCCGATAGCGTTTCACGCGCGCAAGCCGCAGCGCGACACCGCCCGGATAGCGGCTGCTCGCCTGCAGGTCGCTGAACGCGATCTCCGCCACCAGCTCCGGCCGCACGTACACCGTCCACGGGTCGCGATGCGACTCGCGCGCGAGCAGCTCGCGCGTCTGCCACTCGAGCATGGCATCCGTCAATCCCTTGAAGGTTTTTCCCAACATCACGTATTCGCCGGTCGCCCGATCGAGCGCGCCGAGGTGCAGGTTCGACAGTTTTCCGGTGCGGCGGCCGTGTCCCCACTCGGCGGCCAGCACCAGCAGATCGAGCGTGTGGGCGCGCTTGATCTTCAGCCAGCCCGCGCCTCTGTTGCCGGCTTCATACGGTGAGTCCAGCGATTTCGCCATGACGCCTTCGTGACCGGCCGCCAGCGCGGCTTCGTAAAAGGCGTGCGCCTCCTGCGCCGAGGAAGTGACGATCCGCGGCACTCGCAGCGTCTCCGCAAGCGCCGCCGCGAGCGCTGCGGACCGCTCGCGCAGCGGCCGGTCCGCCAGGCTTCGATCATCGAGCCGCAGGCAGTCGAAGAAATATGCGCGCACGGGCAGCTCGGTCAGCAGCTTCTCGACTTCGAGCCGGCGGCCGAAGCGGCGCATGGTGATCTGGAAGGGATGAGGGCGTCCCGCGGGGTCGTACGCGATGGCCTCACCATCCAACACCAGCGCTCGCGCGGGCAGCGCGCGTACCGCGGCGACGATCTCGGGCAACGCATCGGTGACCTCATTCAGCGTCCGGGTGTAGAGACGTACGCGCTCATCTTCCTTGTGCGCCTGAACTCGTGCGCCGTCCAGCTTCCATTCCACGGCAATCTCCCCGCCCCCCAGCTCCGCCAGCGCTTCTTCGACGTCAGCCGCCGTCTGCGCCAGCATGGGCGCGACCGGCGAGAACAGCTCCAGCTGAAACCGGCCGAGTCCCGCGGCGCCTTCCGTCATGGCGGCCAAAGCGACTCCACCGGGATTTCCGGCGTACATGGCTGCCCGCCGTACTTCCGTGGCCGAAACGCCGGATGCGGCGGCGATGGCGTCGAGCATCACTCCCGCGAGCGCTCCCTGACGCAGCTCGCCCACCAGCAGTCGAAGCAGGAACGTGCGCTCCTCGGCCGTCGCGCGCGCGAAGAGCGCGCCGAGCTCCGCGCTGCGCCGCCTGGTGGAGCCGCCGCCGCTGATGTCCGCCAGTCCGGCGATGAAGCGATTCACCTGCTCGACGGACAGACTCGGCTCTGCCGGCGCCTCGCCCGCCGCAGCCGCCGCGGCCTGCAGCGCCGCGTATCCCACGCCTATGCGTCCCTGTGGCAACTCACCCGCGAGATAGCTCACGCCGATGGCGATTTCTTCCCGCGGCAGCCTGCCGAGGAGGCCGGCGATTTCCCTGACCTTCGCCAGGCGGGAAGACGTCGCGCTCACCCGCGAGGAAGTGCTGACGAGGTCGGCAAGCGCAGTCATGCGGCGCATCTTGCCAGACGGCGCGCCCGCCGGCGCGGGCCAGGCCTCAGCTCTCGAAGGTTCCCACCGTCTCCGCGTGGGCGATCACGTGGGGCTGCGCGGCATCCATGACATCCTTGACGCTTGCGCGGGGCGGCAGTCTCAGCTCCGGCACGTCGAGCGCCAGCAGGCGGAAGTGATAGTGATGGATACCGTGACCGCGAGGCGGCTGCGGGCCGTCATAGGTGCGATGACCGAAGTCGTTCACCGCCATCTCGAGCGAGGTGCCCGAGGCCACCGCGCCGTTGTCCTCGCCCAGACCCTGATAGGCCGGCGGCACGTTGTACACCGCCCAATGCCGGAAGGTGCCCCGGGGCGCGTCGGGGTCCTCGACGATCACGGCGAAGCTGCGCGTGTTGCGCGGCGCTTCCTGCCATTCCAGGGGTGGCGAGATGTTGCCGCCGTCCTTGCTGTAGCGCTGCGGTATCGGCTGACCATCGGCGAATGCCGGACTCGCGACGCTGAGTGCCATGTTGTGTCTCCAGGCTGAGGGCCAGCGGCATGATGCAAACGGCGGACCCGCGCTGCCTCTTTCGGGCGATTCGCACCGCCACGGGGCGGCTGATATAGTCCGGCACGAGCTTCATTCCGGCAACATGCAGCATTGGGTCGCAAGCCTCGGGCCTCTGGTTCTCTTCCTGCTCGTGCTGTTGCAGCAGGCCGGCGTACCGTATCCCATCACGCCCGTGCTCATCGTCGCGGGCGCAGTCTCGGTTCATGGGCATCTGCCGGCCGCGGCCGTGATCGGTCTCGCCGTCGCCGCGGGGCTCATCGCCGACCTCGGCTGGTATGCGGCGGGATTTCGTCTCGGCGGCCGGGCGCTCAAAGCCCTGTGTGCGCTGTCGCTCTCGCCTGATTCGTGCGTGTCGGATACGGAGCGCTGGTTCGGGCGCTTCGGCACGCGCGTGCTGGTCGTTGCCAAGTTCATCCCCGGGCTCGGCCTGGTCTCGACCGCCATGGCGGGCGTCGCCCGCGCGGGTCTCGACGGCTTCTTCCTCTACGATCTGATCGGCAACCTGCTCTGGGCGGCCACGGCGGTCTACGCCGGTGTCCTCTTCCACGGCGCGGTGGGCGACATCCTCGGAGTGTTGGCGGCTCTCGGCTACTGGGGCGTCGCGCTCCTCGCCGCCGCGTTGGCCGCCTTCATCGCCTTGAAGCTCTGGCAGCGGCATACGCTCATCCGCGAGCTGCGCCTGTCGCGCATTTCCGTGTCGGAGCTGAAGGAGCTGGTCGACCGCGGCTGCGCGCCCGTCATCGTCGATGCGCTCGCGCCCACCAGCCGGCAACGCGAAGGAGTGATCCCGGGCGCGATCCCGGTGGAGACGTTGCGGCTCGATTCCGGCGCAGCCACGGTCCCATTCGACGCGGAGGTGATCGTCTACTGCGCGTGCCCCAATGAAGCTTCCGCGGCGCGGATCGCCCAACAGTTGATCCGCATGGGCTGCATTCGCGTCAGGCCGCTCACGGGCGGGATCTATGCCTGGAAGGACGCAGGATTTGATGTCAGCGCCGTACCGGACTCCGCAGCGACGGCAAGCGTGCGCATTGCCGGCTGAGGCGATCGCGCCTGCCCGATCAGGGTTTCAATCCATAGACGTCGAGCTCGCCTGATCTGCTGGTCGAGCCATAATCACCGCCGGTATTGTTGCCGCGGGTACCGACGTAAACCTTGCCGTTGGCGACCGTGGGCACGGTGAACTTGACCGCGTTGCCCGCCTGGTCGCTGCCCGACTCGGCGCTGTTCCACAGCTCGTTCGCGACGTTGGTGGCGTCATACGCGTGCAGCACCGTGGGGCCGCATCCGGGCGAGGCCCGCGTGCAGAACTGACTGTTATCGAGTACCCAGACGATTCCGTTCGCATCTCCCTCGGCGGAGATGGACGGCGTTGCGCCAGGGAAGAGGAATCCGCCGGAGGGCGAGGTTCCCGTGGTCGTCAGGCTCAGCTTGGCGGTGGCGGGATCCAGTTGATATTCCTGCAACGGCCCGCCGGCGCCCGCAAGGTAATAATAGTCGTTCCAGATGGCGCCGACCGAGAAGAGCACACCCGGCGTGTCGGTATCCAGGTTGCCTTCGGTGCCCACGGCCGTTTCCTGCCACGCATTGCCGTCGCCAAAACCGCCGAGCGCGTCGCGGTTGTACACGTAAAGATTACCGTCCTTGCCGCCCGCGATCGCCAGGTGAGTCACCGGACTGCCGGCGGGCAGGTCCGCGAGAACGGTGGGGCCGCCGGACCCGAAGTCGTTGTTGAACGAATCATCCGACTGCTGGTCCGAGGGCGTGAAGTATCCGAGCACCTGCAGGCTCGCCGACAACTGCACCAGCGAATCGCCGTAATCGTTGTCGGGCACGGTGGGGCTGGCCGCATCGAAGGCGCCGTTGCCGGTCAGCACGTACAGCCGTCCCTGCTCATCGACGGCGGGCGCCGCTCCGGACATCCAGATCCCGCCCATCCCGGTGTTCGGCGCCGAGTTGTATGCGGAGGCCTCGGTGAACGCGGCTCCATCGTAGGTGTAGCCGATCACCCAGCCGTAGTAAGGCAGCGCGTCCTCATGCGAGCCCCACGCGATGTACACGGTCCCATTGTAGAGCGCGAGGCCGGCGCGCTGATCCTCCATGCGCGCGCTGAAGGGGACGGTCGAGCCGCCGGCCGCCGTTCCCGGATAGGTCGCGGCGATATCCACCGGCGATCCGGCCTTCTCCGCGCCGGAGGTGATGTCGATGGCGTGCAGCCGCTGGTAGAAGAGCGTGCCGGCGGCATTCATCGACTTCGAGACTACATAAAGCGTGCCCGTCGTCGGATCGATGACGGGAGTGCCCGTTACCCCCACCTCCGGCGTCAGGTCACCATAACCCTTGCCCACGAGGTAGCCGGTCGGGCCCGCCGGGATGGTGGTTTCATCCCCCGTCCCGCCATGACTCAGGTCGATCAGGCTGACCTGCCACAGCTTCGTGCACGGGCTGGCGTCGGCGTCGAAGGCGTACAGACTGTCGTGCTCGGTCGCGACATAGACGACATTGTGCGGCGCGCCGCCGACTTCGACATTGGCGACCCAAAGCGGCTGGGCGTAGATCGCGCCGTCGACGGTACATGAAAAAAGTTTACCGAAGCTGGAGGAATTTACGTCGCCGGGCGTGAGGGCATACTCCTGTTGATTCACGCCATCCCGCGCCAGATCGTCGTGATAGGTGTACATCCCCGCAAGATCCGTGACGCCGATTTGAACGGAGGCGCTCTGCGTAGTGTCGACCGTGCTCGTTGCCGTGACCGTGTACACGCCGGCCGCCTGCGGCGCGGTGAGAATGACCGCTTCGCCGCTGGAGGTGGTGGGCGAGCTGAACGAGCCACCCGTGGGCGAGATGCTCCAGCTGACGCCGCTCGAGTCGCTGGTCGTCGCGGTGAGCTCATGCAGCTGGCCGGCGGTGAGGCCCGCCCGGCCGGAGAGGGCGATGGAGATCGTGCCCGCGGTGATCGTCAGGGCAAGAGTCGCCGTGGCGGTCTGCGCGCTGGAGCTCGAGTCGGTGACCTGGAAAGTCAGCGCGAGCTGGCTCGCCGGCGAGGAGGGCGTGCCGGTGATCGACCCCGTCGCGGGATTGAGCGACAGGCCTGAGGGCAGCGAGCCGCCCGTCAGAGTCCACTTGTAAGGCGCCGTTCCGCCGCTTGCCGCCAGGGTAGCCGCATAGGCATTCCCGACCGTACCGCCGGGCAGGCTCGCCGTCGTGATGGCGACGGGGGTGGGCGTGGGCGGGGGATTCGAGGGTGGCGGATCGGAGGACGAGGGCGGGCTCGCCAAAGAAGGATCGGAGCCGGCGTGCCCTGCCGTCGAGCTGCCGCCGCAGCCGGCCAGCGCGAGCGCGATTGCCGCGACCGCCGCCAGCCCTGTTGTTGTAGGGTTCCCATATCTCATCGCTCTTACCCCAAAACCGCCGCTGCCTTGGGCGGTGACGGAGTAGGATCAGCATCAGCTGTTCCCAATTGCCGACAGTCCGCAGGGGGTTCGAATATGAAGCGCATCACCGTCGGTTCCATCGCCGCCTGTTCTTTACTCATCTCCTCGGTGGCACTCGCCGATGCCTACGGCGACCTGATGAAGGCCCAGGCCGCATTCCAGAACGCCAGGTCCTGGCACGCCGAGGAGCATCTCCCGGACGGCCGGACGGTCCTGGTCGACTACGCGGCACCCGAGCGGTGGCGGATTCAACCCACGCCCACGATGACGGAACTGGTGATCGGCGGCGATGTCTACATGGTGCGCAACGGCACTCCCATGAAGATGCCCTTCGGCGGGATGATGATTTCCCGCATGATCAAACAGTTCCAGGTCGCGGCGGATCCGGAGGTCAAGAAGACGGCGCAGGACCTCGGCACCCGGACTCTCAACGGCCGGTCGGTGCACGTGTATTCGTTCACCGTGCGCGGCGTCCCGGAGACGCTCTATCTGGGGGATGATTCGCTGCCGGTCCAGGCCGAGGTCAAGAACAGCGGCGTGACGACCGTCATCAGCTACTCGAAGTTCAACGAGCCGGTGACCATCGAGGCGCCGACCTCTTAGTTGAGCGCTGGATCGGGGCATTGCGCTGCGCAGTCCCTGCTCCGCGCAAGCCCGGGGTGTCCATCCATGGCCACCCGTGCGACGCATGCGTCGCACCCTGCCCGCCCCGCCCAGCGCGCGCTGAGCAAAAAAGGCGTGGTTTTTGTGCTCGACGCCCGCCACCTGCGGCGGCGGGGCACGTCCCCGTGCCTGGCAACTACACGAGCACGCGCTCGATGCCGCCGCGGTTCGCCCGGGCCACATAGTCGGCCATCCAGTTCTGACCGAGGATGTGCCGGGCAATCTCGACGACGATGTAGTCGGCGTCGACATCGGCGTCGTCGTTATAGCGCTTCAGGCCCTGGAGGCAGGACGGGCAGGAGGTCAGAATTTTGACCTGTGCAGCGCCTGCCGCGCGCAGCTTCTCCGCGCCCGAGCGTACCTCCTCCTCCTTGCGGAAACGCACCTGCGTGGAGACGTCGGGGCGGGTAAGGGCCAGCGTGCCCGATTCGCCGCAGCAGCGGTCATTCTTCTCGATGCGGCCGTTGCGGGCGTCGTTCATCAGTGAGTTGACGACCTGCAGCGGATCGTGGGCCTTCATCGGCGAATGGCAGGGATCGTGGTACATGTAGCGCGCGCCCGTCACCCCCTCGAGACGCACCCCCTTCTCCATCAGGTACTCGTGGATGTCGACGATGCGGGAGCCGGGGAAGATCTCCTCGAACCGGTAGCCCTGCAGCTGGTCGTAGCAGGTGCCGCAGCTCACCACCACGGTGCGGATATCCAGATAGTTCAGGGTATTGGCGACGCGATGGAAGAGGACGCGGTTGTCCGTCGTGATCTTGTCCGCGCGGTCGGACTGGCCGGCGCCGCGTTGCGGGTAGCCGCAGCAAAGATACCCCGGCGGCAGGACGGTCTGCACGCCGACGTGCCACAGCATGGCCTGAGTGGCGATTCCCACCTGGGAGAAGAGCCGCTCCGAGCCGCAGCCGGGGAAGTAGAACACCGCTTCGGTGTCGCTGCTGGTGGCGGCCGGATCGCGGATGATCGGCACGTAGGCCGAATTCTCGATGTCGAGCAGTGCCCGCGCCGTCTTTTTCGGCAGGCCGCCGGGCATCCGTTTGTTGACGAAGTGCACCACCTGCTCGCGCATGGCGGGCCTGCCCGTGGTGGCGGGCGGCCGGCGCGTCTGCGCCCGCGCCACGCTCTTCAACAGGCCGTGGGCGGCGCGCTGGGCCTTGTAGCCCCAATCGATCATCAGCTTGCGCGTCAGGCGGATGGTCTGCGGGTTGGTCGCATTGAGGAAGAACATGGACGCCGCCGTGCCGGCATTGAAGCGTTTCCGGCCCATCCGCCGCAGCAGGTCGCGCATGGCCATGGAGACATCGCCGAAGTCGATGTCCACCGGACAGGGACTCGCGCATTTGTGGCAGACGGTGCAGTGCTCGCCGACGTCCGCGAACTCGTCCCAGTGGCGGATGCTGACCCCGCGGCGGGTCTGCTCCTCATAGAGGAACGCCTCGATGAGGAGCGAGGTGGCCAGGATCTTGTTGCGCGGGCTGTAGAGCAGGTTGGCGCGCGGCACGTGGGTGGCGCAGACCGGCTTGCACTTGCCGCAGCGCAGGCAGTCCTTGATGGAGTCGGAGATCGTGCCGATGTCCGACTGCTGCATGATCAGCGACTCGTGCCCCAGCAGGTTGAAGCTCGGCGTGTAGGCGTTGGACAGATCCCCGCCCGGCAGCAGCTTGCCCAGGTTGAAGCGGCCGTCCGGATCGACCGCGCGCTTGTAGGCGCGGAAATCCGCGACCTCGGCTTCCTCGAGGAACTCCAGCTTGGTGATCCCGATGCCGTGCTCGCCGGAGATGACCCCATCCAGCCGTCGGGCGATGCCCATGATGCGTGCGACCGCGGCCGTGGCCGTTCGCAGCATTTCGTAGTCGTCGGAGTTGACGGGTATGTTGGTGTGCACGTTGCCGTCACCGGCATGCATGTGCAGCGCGACAAAAACGCGCCCTCTGAGGACGCGACGATGCGCGTCCTCGCATAGCGTCAGAATTGGCACGAATACCCGCCCACCGAATATCTGCTGCAACGGCGCGCGCAGCTCGCGTTTCCAGGAGATGCGGATCGTGCGATCCTGCACGACATCGAATACGCGCAGTCGCGGCGTACCGGCCAGCCGCGTCCGCAGCTGCGGCAACAGAGAGTCATAACCGAGCGCCTGCAGCCTCGGGAGCGCTGTCTCGAGCTCGCTGTCCAGATGGGCTGCGAGCCAGTGCCAGCGCTCGCGGACGTCGGCGATCAGGCGGCGCGCCTGCTGTGCCCGCTCGCCGATGACCTCCTCGTCATGCAGGCCTCCGAGGTCCGTGTCCTCGGCGCGCGCCAGCGGCAGCGGCGCCGCGAACAGCCGCTCGAGCTCGTCGGCGAGGGCCAGCTTGTTGGCGGCGGACAGCTCGATGTTGATGCGCTCGATCTCATCCGTGTACTCGCCCATCCGGGCCAGCGGCAGGACCACGTCCTCGTTGATCTTGAAGGCGTTGGTATGGCGGGCGATGGCGGCGGTGCGGGCGCGGTCCAGCCAGAACTTGCGCCGCGCCTCCGCGCTCACCGCGACGAAGCCTTCACCGCTGCGGGCATTGGCGATCCGCACGACAGCCGATGTCGCCGCGGCCACGGCGGCCTCTTCGTCGCCGACGATATCCCCGAAAAGGGCCATCTTGGGCAGCGAGCCGCGCTTGGACTTGGTGGTGTACCCCACCGCGCGCAGGTAACGCTCGTCCATGTGCTCGAGGCCCGCCAGCCGCACGCTGCCGTCAGCGGCCAGGCCGTCCAGATGCTCCTTGATCTCGACGATCGCCGGCACCGCATCGCGCGCGTGGCCGAAGAACTCGAGGCAGACCGTGCGCGTATGCGCAGGGCTGCGGTGCAGCACCCAGCGCGCAGAGGTGATGATGCCGTCGCAGCCTTCCTTCTGCACACCCGGCAGGCCCCCCAGGAACTTGTCGGTCACGTCCTTCCCCAGCCCGACCTTGCGGAAACTGCGCCCCGGGATACGCAGTGTCTGCGTGCGCAGCACGCGCGCTTCGTCGGGTCGTTGCCGGCCGTCCTTGCACGTGATCTCGAACTCTGCGGTCTCGATGTCGTGGATCTTGCCGCGGTTGTGGCCGATACGGCTGATCTCCAGCCAGTTGCCCTCGCAATCGACCATGCGCCACCAGGCCAGATTGTCGACGGCCGTGCCCCACAGGACCGCCTTCTTGCCGCCGGCGTTCATCGCGATGTTGCCGCCGATACAGGACGCGTCGGCGGACGTGGGATCGACGGCAAACACCAGCCCGCCTTTCTCCGCCGCCGTGGTGACCCGTCGCGTCACGACGCCTGCCTCGGAAAAGAGCGTCGGCACGGGCTCGGAGAGTCCCGGCAGCCGTGCCGGCTCGATCGCCCCGAGGCGCTCGAGTTTCTCCGTGTTGATCACGGCCGAGAGAGGCGTCAGCGGAATCGCGCCGCCCGTGTAGCCGGTGCCGCCGCCGCGCGGAATGATCGTCAGCCCGAGCTCGATGCAGCCGCGCACCAGATCCGGGATCTCCGCTTCCGTATCCGGCATGAGCACCACGAAGGGATACTCCACCCGCCAGTCGGTCGCGTCGGTGACGTGGGATACGCGGGCGTACGCGTCGAAGCGGATGTTGTCGCTTCGCGTGCGGCGCCCCAGCACGCGGGTCACCCTGCGGCGCAGCGCGGCCCAGGTGTCGAAGTCGCTTTCGAAACTGCGCACGGCTTCGCGCGCGGCCGACAGCAACTCACCCACGCGGTCGTAGCGCTGCGTGTCCCCCGCGTCGCGGCGGCGGTCGATGTCGGTCAGCCGGTGGTGCAGCGCCTCGATCAGCAGGCGCCGGCGCCGCCGGTTCTCGAGCAGATCGTCCTGCAGGTAGGGGTTGCGGCGCACCACCCAGATGTCGCCCAGCACCTCGTAGAGCATCCGTGCCGAGCGGCCGGTGCGCCGCTCGCCGCGCAGCTCGTCGATCAGTGCCCAGTGCCGCGCCCCGAGCAGGCGGATCACGATCTCCCGGTCCGAGAACGACGTGTAGTTGTAAGGAATCTCGCGCAGCCGCGCGGACGGCTCCGCCGCGCGCTCGCGCGCAGGCTCGAGGGGCAGTTGCGCCTGCGACGGTATGGCGTTCATCCAATGAACTACGGCAATTCCGTGCCACCCATCAGATAACGATCGCACTCCCGCGCCGCGCCCCGTCCTTCGTTGATGGCCCACACCACGAGGCTCTGTCCCCGGCGACAGTCGCCTGCGGCGAAGACGCCCTTCACGCTGGTCGCGAACGAGCCGTGCTCGGCCTCGATGTTCGAGCGGGCGTCGGTGCGTACACCGAGCTCGGTGAGCAGCGGCTGCTCCGGTCCCGTGAAGCCCATGGCCAGCAGCACCAGGTCCGCCGGGATGTCGCGCTCGCTGCCCGGCACGTCCAACGGCACGAAGCGCCCGCCGGCGTCCTTCTGCCAGGCGATCTCGACGGTGCTGAGGGAGCGCACGCCCCCCTCGGCATCGCCGTTCAAGCGCTTCACCGTCGTGATGTACGCCCGCGGGTCGGTGCCGAACCGGGCCGCCGCCTCTTCCTGCCCGTAGTCCAGCTTGTAGACCTTGGGCCACTCCGGCCACGGATTGTCGGCTGCGCGCTCCGCCGGCGGCCGCGGCATGATCTCGATCTGCGTCAGGCTCCGGCACCCCTGGCGCATCGCCGTGGCGACGCAATCGGTGCCGGTATCGCCGCCGCCCACTACGACGACGTGTTTGTCGCGCGCGTGAATGGGGCTGTGATCCGGACCGCCATTGAGCAGCGCCTTGGTGCTCGCCGTCAGGTACTCCATCGCGAAGTGCACGCCCCGCAGCTTACGGTTCTCGACAGCGAGGTCCCGCGGCTGCGTTGCCCCTGTGCAGACGACGATCGCATCGAAGTCCTTCAGCAGCAGCATCGGCTCGACGTTCTCGCCGACGTTGGCGTTGCATACGAACTTTACGCCTTCCTGCTGCATCAGCTCGATTCGCCGCAGCACGACTTCCTTCTTGTCGAGCTTCATGTTGGGGATGCCGTACATCAGCAGGCCGCCGGGACGGTCGTCGCGCTCCAGCACGGTCACGGTGTGGCCGGCACGGTTCAACTGCGCGGCGGCGGCAAGGCCGGCCGGGCCGGAGCCGATCACCGCCACCCGCTTGCCGGTGCGCGCGGCCGGCGGCTCGGGCGCGATCCAGCCCTGCTCCCAGCCCTTGTCGACGATGGCGCTCTCGACGCTCTTGATGGTCACGGGCGGCGCGGTGATGCCGAGCACGCACGAGCCCTCGCAGGGCGCGGGACAGACGCGGCCGGTGAACTCCGGGAAGTTGTTGGTCTTGTGCAGCCGCTCCAGCGCCTCGCGCCAGAGTCCGCGGTAGACCAGATCGTTCCACTCGGGGATGAGGTTGTTCACCGGGCAGCCGGAAGCCATGCCCGAGATCAGCCGGCCCGTGTGGCAGAACGGCACGCCGCAGTCCATGCAGCGGCCGGCCTGGTTGCGCAGGCGCTTCTCGTCCATGTGGTGGTGGAACTCGTTCCAGTCGCGCACGCGCTCGACGGGAGTGCGGTCCACGGGGAGCTCGCGCAGATACTCGATGAAACCAGTCGGCTTGCCCATTCCTCACTCGCTCCCAGGCACATGGATGTGCCCCGCCGCCGCAGGTGGCTTCATAACTAATTGCCGCCGACGCGCGCCAGGTCGCGCGCGTTCTCTTCGAAGGCCACCATGATGGCCTCATCCCCGGTCAGGCCCTGCGCATGCGCCCGCTTGAGCGAGGCGATGGCCCGCTTGAAGTCCTTCGGCACCACGGCGACGAACCTGGGGAGCAGCTGCTCCCATCGCGCGAGTACATGGCGTGCCCGCTCGCTCCCTGTGAGCTCCCGATGGCGCTCGATCATGCCGCGCACGCGCGCGACTTCCTCAGGGTCTTCCAGGCGCTCGATGCCGACCATTTGCGCGTTGACGTTCGGCGCGAAGTCGCCGGCCTCATCGAGCACGTAGGCGATCCCGCCCGACATCCCGGCGCCGAAGTTGCGTCCCGCGGGGCCCAGCACCACCACGCGGCCGCCGGTCATGTACTCGCAGCCGTGATCGCCGACGGCCTCCACGACCGCATCGGCGCCGCTGTTGCGGACGGCGAAGCGCTCCCCCGCCATGCCGCAGATGTACGCCTCGCCGCTCGTCGCACCGTAGAGCCCCACGTTGCCGATGATGATGTTCTCCTCCGGCGCGAACGGCGAGCCGGCGGGCGGGTAAACGACGATGCGGCCGCCGGAAAGGCCCTTGCCGAGATGATCGTTGGCATCCCCTTCCAGCACCAGCGTCATGCCTCGCGGCATGAATGCCCCGAAGCTCTGTCCCGCGGAGCCCTTGAAGGCGATCCGGATGGTGTCATCCGGAAGGCCCTGCGGCCCGTACTTGCGCGTGATCTCGCTGCCCGTGATGGTGCCGACCACCCGGTTGACGTTGCGGATCGGCAGCTCGGCGCGCACCGGCTCGCCGCGCTCGATGGCCGGCCTGCAGAGCTCGAGCAGGGTGGTCACGTCCAGGGATTTCTCCAGGCCGTGGTCCTGCTCGATCTGGCGGAAGCGGCCGACCTCGGTGCCGACGTCCGGCTGGTAGAGGATGTTGCTGAAGTCGAAGCCCTTGGCTTTCCAGTGCTCCACCGCCTTCTTCGGGCTGAGGCGGTCGACCCGTCCGATCATCTCCTCGACGGTGCGGAAGCCGAGCTGCGCCATGATCTCGCGCATGTCCTGCGCGATGAAGCGCATGAAGGCGACCACGTGCTCCGGCTTGCCGGCGAACTTCTCCCGCAGACGGGGGTCCTGGGTCGCCACGCCGGCCGGACAGGTGTTGAGGTGGCAGACCCGCATCATGATGCAGCCGACCGCCACCAGCGGCGCCGTCGCGAAGCCGAATTCCTCCGCCCCGAGGAGCGCCGCGATGACGACATCGCGGCCGGTCTTGAGCTGCCCATCCGCTTCCACCGCGATGCGGCTGCGCAGATTGTTGAGCACCAGAGTCTGATGCGTTTCCGCAATCCCGAGCTCCCATGGCAGCCCGGCGTGCGCGATGGAGGTCTGCGGCGAAGCACCGGTGCCGCCGTCATGCCCGCTGACCAGCACGACGTCGGCGTGCGCCTTGGCAACGCCTGCGGCGATGGTGCCGACCCCCACCTCCGACACCAGCTTGACGCTGATGCGCGCTTCCCGGTTGGCGTTCTTCAGGTCGTGAATCAGCTCCGCCAGGTCCTCGATGGAGTAGATGTCATGGTGCGGGGGAGGGGAGATGAGTCCGACTCCCGCCGTGGTGTGCCGGGTCTTGGCGATCCAGGGATAGACTTTCGTGCCCGGCAGCTGGCCGCCCTCGCCGGGCTTCGCGCCCTGCGCCATCTTGATCTGCAGCTCGCGCGCGCTGACCAGATACTGGCTGGTCACGCCGAAGCGGCCCGAAGCCACCTGCTTGATGGCGCTGTTCTTCGAGTCGCCGTTCGGCAGCGGCGCATAGCGGTCGGGGTCCTCGCCGCCTTCGCCGGTGTTGCTCTTGCCGCCGATGCGGTTCATGGCGATCGCGAGGGTCTCGTGCGCCTCCTGGCTGATCGAGCCATATGACATGGCGCCGGTCTTGAAGCGCCTGACGATATCCTCGACCGGCTCGACCTCTTCCAGAGGTACGGGCTCGGACGGGGCGAACTCGAGCAGTCCGCGCAGCGTCGCCAGCGTCTTCGACTGATCGTCGACCAGCTTCGCGTAGGACTTGTACGTGGCGTAGCTGCCGGAGCGCACCGCCTTCTGCAGGCGATGGATCGATTCCGGGTTGAAGAGATGATGCTCGCCGTCGGCGCGCCACTGATACATGCCGCCCGCCTCGAGCGCATGCTCGGGACTTTCGCGCAGGGGAAATCCGGCGCGGTGGCGCATCAGCACCTCTTGCGCGAGGGTCTCCATGCCGACGCCGCCGATGCGCGAGGCCGTCCAGGTGAAATACTGGTCGATGATGTCCTGGCGCAGGCCCACGGCCTCGAACACCTGCGCGCCGTGATAGCTCTGGATGGCGGAGATGCCCATCTTGGACATCACCTTGATGACGCCCTTGGTCGCGGCCTTGACGAAGTTCTTGCACGCCAGCCTGGCGTCGACGTTCGTCACCAGTCCCTCGTGGATCATGCCCTCCAGGGTCTCGAAGGCCAGGTAGGGGTTGACCACCGAGCAGCCGAAGCCGATCAGCAGCGCGAAGTGGTGGACTTCGCGCGCCTCGCCGGTCTCGAGGACGAGGCTGACGCGCGTGCGCAATCCCTGGCGGATGAGGTAATGGTGCAGCCCGCTCACCGCCAGCAGCGCCGGCACCGCGGCGAACTCGCGGCTGGTACCGCGATCGCTCAGGATCAGGATGTTGACTTCCTCGTCCTCGATCAGGCGCCGCGCCGCGAGGCAGAGCTCCTCGACCGACTTGGTGAGCCCCTTCTCCCCGCGAGTGGCGCGAAAGAGGATGGAGAGCGCGCCGACCTTGAGGCCCGGCAGGGAGAGCCGGCGCACCTTGGCGAGCTCCTCGTTGGTGAGGATCGGGCCCTTGAGCTCGAGCCGCCGGCAGTCCGCGGGCTGCGGCCGCAGCAGGTTGCCCTCCGAGCCCAGCCACACCTCCGAAGCCGTGATCAGCTCCTCGCGGATGCAGTCGATCGGCGGGTTGGTCACCTGGGCGAACAGCTGCTTGAAATAGTCATAGAGGAGGCGCGGCCGGCCCGAGAGCGCCGCGAGCGGCGTGTCGTTGCCCATCGAGCCCACCGCTTCGACGCCGTTCTTCGCCATGGGCTCGAGGAGCGTGCGCTGGTCCTCGAACGTGTAGCCGAAAGCGATCTGCCGCGCGCGCAGCGTGTTGGGATCCGTCGGCGGCAGCTCCGCGACGGCGGGAAGGTCCTTCAGGTGCACCAGGTGCTCGTCCAGCCATAACCGGTACGGGTGCTCGGTCGCGACCGTGCGCTTGATCTCCTCGTCGCCGATGATGCGGCCCAGCTCCGTGTCGACCAGAAACATCCGTCCCGGCTGCAACCGTCCCTTGCGCACCACGTCCTGCGCCGGTACGTCGAGCACGCCGGCCTCGGACGCCATGATCACCAGGTCATCACGGGTCACATAGTAGCGGGACGGCCGCAAGCCGTTCCGGTCGAGCACCGCGCCGATCCGCTTGCCGTCGGTGAAGGCTATCGAGGCCGGCCCGTCCCAGGGCTCCATCAGGCTGGAGTGATACTGGTAGAAGGCCTTGAGGTCAGGATCCATGCTCTCATGGTTCGACCACGGCTCCGGGATCAGCATCATCATGGCATGCGGCAGCGAGCGCCCGGCGAGCACCAGCAGCTCGAGCGTGTTGTCGAGCATCGCCGAGTCGCTGCCGTTCGGGTTGACGACCGGCAGGATCTTCGGGGTGTCCTCGCCGAAGAGGTCCGAAGCGAACAGCGCCTCGCGCGCCTTCATCCAGTTGAAGTTGCCGCGCAGCGTATTGATCTCGCCGTTGTGGGCGAGATAGCGGTACGGGTGCGCCCGGTCCCAGCTCGGGAACGTGTTGGTGCTGAAGCGCGAGTGCACCAGCGCGAGCGCGGTCTCCATCGCCGGGTGCTCGAGATCGGTGAAGTACCGGGTGAGCTGCTCGGTCAGCAGCATCCCCTTGTAGACGAAGGTCTTGTGCGAGAGGCTGCACAGGTACCAGTACTCCGCGCCGTCGATGGTGGAGGTGCGGATCTCGCTGTAGGCGCGCTTGCGGATGATGTACAGCTTGCGCTCGAATTCCGCCTCGTCGCGCACGCCCGGGCCGCGCCCGATGAACACCTGGCGGATGAAGGGCTCGCCGGCGCGTGCGGTCTCGCCGAGGGAGCTGTTGTTCACCGGCACCGTGCGCCAGCCGAGGACGACCTGCCCTTCGGACTGGATGATGTGCTCGAATACCTCGACCAGCCGCCGCCGCCGCGTCGGATTGCGCGGGAAGAAGACGAGCCCGCTCGCATACTCCCCGGGACCCGGGAGCGAGAACAGCCGGTCCTTCTTCGCAACGTGCTGGAAGTAGGCGTGCGGCATCTGGATGAGTACACCCGCGCCGTCGCCCGTATTGGCCTCGCAGCCGCACGCGCCCCGGTGGTCCAGGTTGCGCAGCACCTGGATGGCCTGCTCGAGGATGCGGTGCGACTTGCGGCCCTTGACGTCGACGACGAAGCCCACGCCGCAGGCCTCGTGCTCGAACCACGGGTCGTAGAGCCCCTGTTTTCCCGGGGCAAGGTGTCTATGTAGCATAAGACTGGAGGCGGATCGCGGCGCTGCACCCGGACGCTCGAGACGGAGTCCAGGCGGCGCGGCCAGTCTGAGCCGCCGATATGGGTCCGATAATATCCGCCCCTGGGACCGGGTCAATGGCGGCACGAGCCTTTTTAGGTAGATTAATGAAAATTGCAACCTTCAATGTCAATGGCATCGGCGCCCGCCTGCCGGCGCTGCTCGAATGGCTGTCCCGGGAGGCGCCCGATGTCGCCTGCCTGCAGGAGCTGAAGGCGCCCGATGCCGCCTTTCCGCTGGCCGCGATCCGCCTGGCCGGGTACGAGGCGGTATGGCACGGCCAGCGCTCGTTCAACGGCGTTGCCATCCTCTCCCGGGGCCAGCCGCCGGTCGAGATCCGCCGCGGGCTGCCCGGTGATCCCGACGATACGCACAGCCGCTACATCGAGGCGGAAGTCGGCGGCATCGTCGTCGGCTGTCTCTACCTGCCGAACGGCAACCCGCAGCCCGGGCCGAAGTTCGCCTACAAGCTGGCCTGGTTCGATCGGTTCATCCGCCATGCGCAGACGCTTTTGAGTCTCGGCAAGCCGGTGGTGCTGGCAGGGGACTACAACGTCGTGCCGACTGACTCCGATGTCTACGACCCGAAGAACTGGCGTAAGGACGCCCTGTTGCAACCCGAGACCAGAGCCGCGTATCAGCGTCTGCTCGATCAAGGCTGGACCGACGCCCTGCGCACGCGCCATCCCGCGGAGCGGATCTACACCTTCTGGGATTTCTTCCGGGATCACTTCAAGCGCGACGCGGGACTGCGCATCGATCATCTGCTCTTGAGTCCCGGCCTCGCGCCGCGCCTCGTCGACGCCAACGTCGACAGGTGGGTGCGCGCCGGCGACAAGCCGAGCGATCATGCCCCCACGTGGGTCAGCCTCGCGCCGCCCTAACTCTCATGCGCCTGCCTTCACCGGGAACCCGGCGGCTGCTTTTACATTTCTACCCCGATTCCCTAGAGTAGCGAGGTGACCGGATCGACGCGCAGTGACAAGCTGGCTCTCATGGCCATCGCCCTGTTTCTGGACGTCGATGGCACGCTGCTCGAACTCGCCGCAACGCCGCAGGCAGTGTCTGTTTCTGACGACTTGCGGGAGCGGCTACGTGCCCTTGCCGTCGCCAGCGGCGGGGCCGTCGCGCTCGTCAGCGGACGGGCGATCGCGGATCTCGACGCTCTGTTCGCGCCGCTGGCTCTGCCCGCGGCGGGCCTGCACGGCTTCGAGCGACGCTGTGCTTCGGGCAGCTACAGCAGGCGGCCGCTTCCATCCGCCGCCGCGCTGGAGATGGCGCGCGGCGCGATGTTGGATTTCGCGCGGCGGCACGGCGAGCTGCTCGTGGAGGACAAGCGCTTCGCGCTCGCGCTGCACTATCGCAACGCGCCGCAACTGGAGGGCACTATCGTGAAGGCGATGGCGGATGTCTCCGCCCGGGTCTCGGGACAGCTCGAGCTGCAGCGCGGGAAGATGGTGGTGGAGTTGCGTCCGTCCGGTGCGACCAAGGCCGAGGCCGTGGCCGCGTTCCTCGCGGAAGCGCCCTTTGCCGGCCGCCTGGCCGTGTTCATCGGCGATGACCTGACGGATGAGCCCGCGTTCGGGCTGGTCAATCGGCTCGGTGGGGTCTCGGCCGTCGTGAGCGCCACCCGCCCTTCCGCCGCGCGCGCGCGCCTCGCTGACGTGGCCGCGGTCCACGGCTGGCTGGCGCAGCTGCAGGCGGAGCCGGCGGCCGCGCTGCAGCGGCTGTCGGGACAGGGCCCGCACTTGCAGGGCCGATCCTGATGGGCCGGCTGATCAACGTCTCCAACCGGGTGCCGCTGGCGAAGACCGCGGCGCCCGGAGGGCTCGCGGTCGGCGTGCTCGCCGCGATGCGCGCGCGCGGCGGACTCTGGTTCGGCTGGAACGGGGAGACCAGCGGCCAGGAGCCCGGAGAGCCGGAGATCACCCTGCGCGACTCCCTGACCTTTGCCACCATCCCGCTGCCGCAGGCGCTCTACGAGCGCTACTACAGCGGCTTCGCCAACGGCACCCTCTGGCCGCTCTTTCATTACTTCCTCGCGGGCTTTCGCTACGAGGACCAGGAGTACGCCGCCTACGAGCAGGCCAACACCCTGTTTGCCTCGCGGCTCGCGCCGCTGCTCGCGCCGGGCGATCTGATCTGGGTGCACGACTACCATCTCATCCCGCTGGCGGAGAAGCTGCGCGCCCTGGGCGTGCGCCAGCCGATCGGCTTTTTCCTGCACATCCCCTTCCCGCATTTCGAGGTGCTGCGCGCGCTGCCGACATTCGCTGAGATCCTGCGCGCGCTGCTGGCGTACGACCTCGTCGGCTTTCAGACCGAGACCGATCGCAACAGCTTCCTGGATGCGGTGCGCGTCGTCTGGGGCGCCGAGGCCGTCGCAGAAGGCGGCGTGGTGAGCAGCAACGGCCGTACGATCCGCACCGGTGTCTACCCCATTGGCGTCGACGTCGAAGCCATAGCGCAGAGTGCCGCGAAGGCGTCAGGCTCGGCACCGGTGCAGCGGATGATGCAGAGCCTCGTCGGCCGGCGCCTCATCGCCGGTGTCGACCGGCTCGACTACAGCAAGGGCCTGCTCGAGCGCTTCCAGGCGTACCGGCAGTTCCTCGAGGGTTATCCGGAGCAGATCGGGCAGGTGACCTTCCTGCAGATCGCGCCCCTCGGGCGGCAGAAGGTCCAGGCCTACGCGCAGATCCGTGACTCCCTCGAGCAGAGCTCCGGCCGTACCAACGGGCGCTTCGCCGATGCCGACTGGACGCCCATCCGGTATCTCAACCGCAACTTTCCGCATGCGACGCTGATGGGATTCCTGCGGGCTGCGCAGGTGTGCCTCGTGACCGCTTTGCGCGACGGCATGAACCTCGTCGCCAAGGAGTTCATCGCCGCGCAGGACCCTGACGATCCGGGCGTGCTCGTGCTCTCCAACCGGGCGGGCGCCGCCTGCGAGCTGACCGAGGCGCTGCTCATCAATCCCTACGACACCCGGGGCATCGCCCGCGCCATCCAGCGCGCGCTCACCATGCCGCTCGCCGAGCGCCGTGCGCGTCACGCGACCTCGCTCGCCACCCTGCGCGAGAACGACATCCACCGCTGGCACACGCGCTTCATCGACGACCTGCAGGCCGGGCGCGGGCGGGGTTCCCGCAGAGGCGCGGAGCCGGCCGAGCTCTCAGTATTTCGTAGTCATTAGGTCGGGCGGGCGATCGAGCCGCGCATCACCAGCTCGAGATCGAGCCGCGGGCGCGGGATGGGGCGCGGCCAGCCGCGCCGGTGCGGGCGGTGTTGGATGATGAGGTCGGCGGCGATCCGCGCAATCTCCCGCACCGGCTGGCGGACCGTGGCGAGCTGCGGCCAGATCATGCTGGCGACCGGCGCGTCGTCGAAGCCGGCGATGGACAGCCCGCGCGGCAGCTCCAGGCCCATCTGCCGCGCGGCGCAGGCCGCCGCCGCCGCCATGTCGTCGTTGCTTGCAAAAATCGCCGTCGGCCGCGGACTCGAGGCGAGGATGCGGCGCGCGCATTCCAGGCCGTCGGAGAACTCGAAATTCCCCGTCTGGACGAGCTCGGGCTCGATGCTCACGGCACGTGCGTGCATGGCGTCGGCGAAGCCGAGATAGCGCTGCTCCGTCGCCCGGTGTCCGGGCGGCCCGAGCATGAAGCCGATCCGCCGATGCCCTTGCTCCAGCAGCTGCACGGTCATCTGGCGCGCCGCCGCGCGGTCGTCGGTGTCGACCGAGGGGGAGTCGACCGGCTCGCGCATGGGCGCGATGTGCACGGCGGGGACGCCTGCCTCCGCGAGGGCCGCGCGCACCACCGGATGGTCGCTCAACGGCGGCAGCAGAATGGCGCCTTCCAGCCGCAGTTGCCGCACGAGCATGCTCACGTCGCGCGCTACCTCCTTGCTTGCGATGTCGAGCGGCTGCACCATGAGGTGCAGGTCGGATTCGCGGCAGCGCTGCACGGCGCCGGTCTGGAACTCGTTCAGGTAATCGCCCGGCTTGTCGTAGAAGAGACCGATCAGGAACGAGCGGGCGCCGGCCAGGCCCCGCGCGTTGAGATTGGGCTGATAATCGAGCTGCCGGATGGCTTCCAGGATGCGCGCGCGCGTCTCACCCCGTACGCCGCGCTCGTTGTTGATGACGCGTGAGACCGTTTTCGGCGAGACGCGGGCGCGATCCGCGACCATCTGGATCGTCGCCGGCCCGCGCCGCTCGCTCATCGCTTTGCTCATCAGGGTACGATAGAACAAATGTCAACGCTGTCAACCGGCGCATCCCTCCTCGACGTCCTGGTCGTGGTCGTTTGCGCCGGCGGCATCGTCGGATTCGGGCTCGCCGTCTCGCGCCGCAGGGCGAGGGCGGAAGAGTATTTCCTGGCCTCGCGCGCCTCGCGCTGGCCGGCGATCGGGCTCGCGCTCTTCGCTTCCAACATCTCCTCGACCGCGATCGTGGGGCTCGCCGGAGCCGCCTACGTCATGGGCATCTCCGTGTACGACTACGAGTGGTCTGCCGGGGTCGTCCTCGTCTTCTACTGCGTGTTCCTGCTGCCCTTCGTGTTGCGCAGCCGCGCCTACACGATGCCGGAGTTTCTGCAGCGCCGGTACGACGGGCGGGCGCGCCTGTATTTCGCCGTGCTCAACGTCTTCCTCAATGTTTTCGTGGATTCGGCGGCGGCGCTCTACTGCGGGGCGCTCGTCTGCCGCATGCTCCTGCCCGGGCCGCCCCTGTGGGCGTTCGTCGCCGTACTGGCGGGCGCGGCGGGTCTCTATACGATGGCGGGCGGCCTGCGCGCCGTGATCTACACGGAGGCGGTGCAGGCCGTGCTGCTGATCGCCGGCGCGGTCACCATCCTGGCCGCGGCATTCACCCGCGCCGGCGGCTGGCAGGCGATCGCGCACGGCGTCGATCCGGCCATGCTGTCGCTGATCCGGCCGGCCGGTGACCCCGGTGTCCCCTGGCCGGGGCTCGTGCTCGGCATCCCGGTGCTCGGGTTCTACTACTGGTGCACCAACCAATACATGGTGCAACAGACGCTGGCCGCGCGGAGTCTCGACGACGGACGGGGCGGTGCGCTGTTCGCGGGTTTCCTGAAGCTGAGCGTGCTCTTCCTGATGATCCTGCCCGGGACCTTCGCGCTCGTGCTCTTCCCCCACCTCACGCGCCCGGATCTGATCTACCCGACGCTCATGCTGCGCCTCCTGCCCGAGGGATTCCTCGGACTGGTCGCCGCCGGCTTCGTCGCCGCCACCATGGCTTCGGTCGCCTCCACGCTCAATTCGGCCGCCACCATAGTGACCATGGACGTGGTGAAGCGGATCGCGCCCGCTCTCCCGGAAGACCGGATCGTCCGCATCGGCCGCAGGAGCATGGTGGTGCTGCTGCTGGTGGCGGTGCTCTGGGCGCCGCAGCTGCCGCAATTCGGCACGCTCTGGCAGTACCTGCAGGCGATGCTGGCCTATGCGGTGCCACCGGTCGTTGCGTTGGTTCTGACGGGCGTTTTCTGGCGCGGCGCCAACGCGGCGGGTGCGGCTGCCACGCTCGTGCTGGGTACGGCCTGCGGCCTCGCGCTCTTCATCGCGAACGTGCCGCTGCACCTTCTGCACCTGCACTTCCTCTATGTCGCACCGCTCCTCCTCGGCGTGGACGCGGCGATCCTGATCGTCGTCAGCCTGTGGAGCCGCGCGCAGCCCTCGGCCGTTGCGTCGGCGCTGGTGTGGACGCCGGCGCACTACCGCGCGGAAACGGAGCGGCTGCGATCCGTCGCGCCGTGGCGCAACTACCGCGTGCAGGCCGTGGTCCTGCTGATCCTGACCGCGATCGTCGTCGTCGTCTTCCGATAGCCGAGGCGTTGAGTCATTCCGTGCGCACTGACGCTGCCTCCCCAGGAGCGGGCAGCCCGACCCTCTTGCAGAATACGGCGAAGCGCGGATCGTCCTTGTAGCGCAGCAGGAAGGGGTCGTACAGGAGGTTCTGGATCCCCGGATCGCGGTTGCTCGACGCCTGATCGAGCCATGCGAAGGTTTCGTTCGCATCACCGCGCAGCGCGTAGACTTCGGCGATCTGGTAGGCGGCGATGCCGGCATCCTTGTCGATCAAGGTCTTGAGCGCCGCATCGGCCGCACTCCGATCAGCGCCGATCTGCCGCGCCAGGGCGAGTGCGATGTCCTGCCAGTTTCCAGGAGGGCCCTGCCGCGCGGCAGCGAGCGCCGCCTGAGCATTGCCGCGCTGGATCGCTACGATCGTAAGCTGGTCGTAATGGGCCGCCGCACTGGGCTGCAGCTCGATGGCGGTGCGGATCGCCTGCTCGGCCTCATCGAGCCGGTTGAGTCCCGAGAGATAACCGGACAGCCAGTCATACCAGTTATCCCGCAGCGGCTCGGTCGCGAGCGCCTGTCGGGTGAGCGCGATCGCCTGCTCCACCTCGCCAAAACTGGCGAGCTGGTTTCCGAGTTTGAACTTCGCTGCTCCATCGTTCGGCGCGAGCATGGCCGCACGGCGATACTCCGCCTCGGCCCCGCGCCAGTCCAAATCGGCGGCCTGAAGCAGAGTACCCCGAGCAAGGTGCGCTTCGGCGAGCTCGGGCGAGAGTGCGAGCGCGCGGTCGGCGGCTGTACGCGCCTTCGCGTACGCCTCACGCCCCGGCTCGACTTCGAGGAATCCCGCAGCGAGTGCGGTCCAGGTCTGCGACAGCGAGCTCCAGGCGAGCGCATATCGCGGATCGAGTAGCGTCGCTTGCGTGAAGAACCCGATCGCCTTGCGATCATCGGCCTCCGTGCCCCGGGTTGAATAAAACTCACCCTGCAGGAACGCGTCGTAGGCTTCGAGGCTTCCGCTCGGGGGCTGCTCGCTCTGCGCCGCCGCGTGCTGACCCGGCAGGAGCTTGGAGCGCAGCGCCCCCGTCACCGCGCGCGTGATCTCATCCTGCAGCGCAAAGAGATCCTCGTATGGCCGATCGTAGCGCTCGGACCATTGCGCGCTGCCGTCGGCGGTGTTGATGAGCTCGGCATTCACCCGCACCAGATCGCCCGAGCGGCGCACGCTCCCTTCCAGCAGGTGCGCCACCCCGAGCTTCGCACCTATGGCGCGGCTGTCCTCCGTGGAATCACGGAACTGGAAGGAGGACGTGCGGCCGATTACCTTGAGCCCCGGAAACTGCGACAGCGCCGTGATCAGATCCTCGGAGATTCCGTCCGAGAAATACTGCTCCTTCGCATCGCCGCTCTCGTTCGTGAGCGGCAGCACGGCGATCGACTCACTCCGAACGCCCGCCCTCGGTCCTCGTAGGCGCTCGAGCCCGAAGAAGCCGAGTAGGAGGAAGGCTACCGCAACCCCGGTCCCGGCCACAGCCAGGACGCGCTTCGAGCGTCGGGGAGCCGGCGAGTGCGCGCTGACGGCCGACCCCGCACTGATCGTCTTCGAAACCTCGCCCGACAACAGATGTTGCACACGCTGAACGAATGCCGCGGGCGTTTCCCCTCCAGGCAAACGCGTCCACTGCAGCTCGCGAAAACGGTCAGGCACGTCAGCGTGCGACTCACTCGTGCCGTCGATGACGATCGGAACCAGGAACGCCATACGGTCGGACATGTCGCCGGCGCGCTCTACGGCCAACCTCCACTCGCGGCGGAAGTAGCCCTCGTGACGAGCGTCCGAGTGTGCGGAGATGATGGGCACGAAGAGAGCGCAGTCGTGGATCCGTTGGCGGATGGAGCGGTCCCACGCATCACCACCCCGCAGCTCACTCTTGTCGAACCAGACTTCGATGCCGCCTGACCGGAGTGCCTCGCAAATCCTGAGCGCCGCCTGCGCGTCCTGAGAGGCGTAGCTGAGGAATACCGCGTGCGATGACTCGGTCACAGGCAATGCGACGCCGGGTGTTACTGCGTATCTTACCGCCAGGTCATTCCTGGGCTCCCGCGCCAACGGCCACCCACGCGAGGTCGGCGTTGGAAACGGATTCCAGTTTGAACGTGCGCGCCGCAGCCGCCATGCGTGTCAGCGCCTGAGCCAGCGGCATCGGCGGTTTGGTGTCGCCTTTCTTGACTTTATGGAAGCGCACCGGGTTGATCCGGGCGACCACGTAGTTGCGCAGGTACGGCGACTTGAAGCCGCGCTGCTGCAACGTGGCGATGATCTTCTTCGCCTGCGCGTCGATCTCCAAGAGGCGAGCGGCGTAGTCCTCCCGATCGCGCAGGCTGGCGGCCAGCGGCTTGTCGGTGAAGCGGTCGACTTTCTTCAGGAACGCGCTGTAGGCGCCGCCGGCGAAGCGCGACGAGCGCTCGTAGACGACACCCAGGGTCAGAAGCTCGGGGGCCTCGAATTCCGCCGCCAGTGACGACTCACTGCGGTCCTTCTGCCGCTTCGCCAGGCTGCGCGCCATGCGGATCACTTCCAGGCTGCGGTCGCGCAGGTTGTGCGCCTTCTCGGTGTTCAGGGCCAGGATCCGATACGCCAGCGCCTCATCCGGTGAGATGAGCGCGGTGATCTGCCGCAGGCCCAGGACCTTCGCCGCCGCCAGGCGGTGCCGGCCATTCGGCGTCCAGAGCTTGCCGTCCTCGCCGCGCACCACGATCAGCGGATCGAGGAACGCCGCCGTCTCGCCTATCTTTTCCGCGAGCCGCTTGGCGTGCGTGGGGGAGAGGTCGCGCTGGAACGGTGTCGGCTGCACCGCCGCCAACGGGATGCAGGCGAGCAGCAGCGGCCGGCCTCCCATCGGCTCGTGATAGGCTCCGATGGGCGCGCCGCCGGCTGTGCGCACCAGCGTGACCAGCTCCGCCACCTCGGGACTGTCGATCGCGACCGCGACCTGAGAGGCCTCCAGGCCGCGCGCCTGTGCTCCCGGGGCGAGTTTCCCCCTGGCGCGCCGGGTCCCGGATGTCGTCCGGCCGCGCGTGCCGGAGGTCTTCTTGCGAGCTGCCATGTGCGCTACGGTGCACAATACGCGGTGATTGGTCAATTGGCTGCAAATCGCCTGGCGGCGGTTGCAGCAATCTCTGTCGTGCCGATAGGCACCCGCGGCCCAGGGAGCGGCCCCGGGCCGCTCAATCGTGTTCCCATCTGAATCTGTCGCACATGGATACTGCTTTTCCATCACCGCGTGCGCCCGCCCGGGCCCTTCCGGCACGGCGCGTCGATTCCCAGGGCCGCGCCCATGTCGACTATCGCGCGGTGCTGGCGCTCGCCCTGCCGCTGATGGCCAACAGCGCGGTGCAGATCGTCCTGAATCTCACCGACATGTGGTTCGTGGGGCACATCTCGACTGCCGCCATCGCAGCAGTCGGTGCCGTGCAATGGATGATTCTCGCGGTCGTCTTCGTGCTGGGCGGCGCAGGCATGGCAGTGCAGACGCTTGCTGCGCACGCCCACGGCGCGCGGCGCTATCGGCGGGCGGCGCAGGCCGCCTGGACGGCTCTCTGGGTGACATTGTGTGCGGCACCCGTCTTCGTTGCGCTCGGCGCCGCGGGAAGGGAAATCCTGGCCCCCTTCGGATTCAGCCCGCACATCGCCGACCTCGCACAGGAGTTCTGGTTCCCGCGCGTCGGCGGCGCTTCCTTCGGTGTCGCGGCGTTTGCAATGATCGGCTTTTTCAACGGCATCGGACGGCCGCGCGTCAGTTTCCTCGTGGCGGTTGCGACGGCAACCGCCAACGCCATCTTCAACTACCTGTTCATCTTCCAGTTGGGATGGGGTGTTGCGGGCTCAGCGTGGGCGAGCAATGTCGCGCAGGCGGTGGGATTCGCGATGGGGTTCGGCCTCTTTCTCAGAGTGCCGTTCCGCCAGTCCCACCAATCGCACCTGGCCTGGCGCCCGCGCCGGCGGCTGATCCGCGAGCAGCTGCGCCTGGGGTTGCCGATGGGCATGATGCCCGCGGCGGACGTGCTCGGCTTCTCGGTGTTTCAGATGATGGAGGTGCGCTATGGCACCGTCGCCGGAGCGGCCACGCAGATCGTGACCGTCCTCACCTCGATCGCCTACATGCCCGGCATCGGCATCGCCACGGCCGCGACCACTCTCGTCGGACAGTCGATCGGCGCCGGCGATCGCGACTGGGCCATGCGCCTCGGGACGCGGGTCATCGTGCTGGCGGCGCTGGTCATGGGCGGCATCGGCCTGGCGCTCGCGATCGCGGGGCCGTGGCTGCTGCCGCTTTTTGCCGGCTCGCATGACCGCAACGCCGCCGCCGCGGCGATCTTGGGCATTCAACTTCTGTGGCTGGCCGCTGCCTATCAGTTCTTCGACGGCCTGAACCTCGGCAGCAGCATGTGCCTGCGCGGCGCAGGCGACGTCAGAGTGCCGGTGGCGCTCGTCTTCCCGGTCTGCTGGCTCGTATTCCTGCCGATCGCGCACATTCTCATCTTCCCGCCCGGCCGCGGTTGGTTTCACTTCCTGCCGCAGCTCGGGTATGGCGCCAAGGGCGGCTGGGTGGCGGTGCTGATCTACGTCGTGCTCCTCGGCGCGACGCTCTTCCTGCGCTGGCGCTCGCGCGCCTGGCAGCGCATCAGGATCTAGTATGAAGCGCTGGATCGGGGCATCCTGCCCCGCCCAGCGCGCCTCGTGCAAAAAGCGTGGTTTTTGCCCGAGGCTCCGCCACCTGCGGCGGCGGGGCACCTCCGTGTGCCTGCCACGCGCTCGCGCCGCTTCATCATTGGGGTGGAGATGTGCCCATGGGGAACTAGCTGGGATGAAGCGCTGGATCGGGGCATCCTGCCCGGCCCAGCGTGGCGGCGAGCAAAAGCGCGGCTTTTGCCTGCTGCAGATGGCGGAGGTCGCTAGCGGCCTCTGCGGGGTGGGGACTTGCCCGATTGGTTGTAAGGATCGTACCCGCCACCCGGGTCACGCTCGCGATCGGACTGAATGCGCAATTCCTCGTCCTTCTTGTCCTCCACCTCGAGGTGTGGCGCTTCCAGTTTCTTCAGCAGCCGCGACGTGGCTTCGAGGGCGTTACGCCCCGTATCCTTGAGCCAGTCCCACACCGCATTGCCGCGCTCATCGTGGCGGACGCGGCCGGAAGGGATCGAATCGTCCTGCGAGGTCGATCTGGGGCTGGATTTGGGGCTCGATCCGGAGGACCCCGCCGCCTGGCCGGGCGGGGCGGATTTCGGCTTGGATCTCTGCGGCGGCTCCATCTTGCGGCTATCCGACGCTCAAAGCACGTCCACCGGGACTATAGCGGAGTTCCCGCGGCCACACTACCGGCCGGGCTTCCGGCGATAATATTGCTCACAATGGGCCGCTGACCCGGCCAAGCTCTCGAAGGGGAAGTCGCATGAAGGGTCGTTTGGCTTTCATCTGCCCGCCGGTGGCCGTTCTGCTCGCGCTGGCTTCCTCCGCGGCCTGCGCCGCAGCCGCTCCGATCGGTCTGACCGACTTCCGCATGCTGGTGGAAATCGGGGCGCCGCAATTCTCGCCCGACGGAACACAGATCGCGTTCCTCACCGCGCGGGCGGACTTCGTCGACGACCGCTACGACGCGACGCTTCGCGTGATATCCGCAGCGGGCGGCGCGCCTCGCACCGTGGTCCAGGACATCAGCGACATCGACATGCCGCGATGGTCACCCGACGGCCGGACCCTCGCCTTCATCGGCAAGGTCGGTGATCGGGAGGCGCAGCTCTACACCGTACCGGCGGCGGGCGGCACGCCCACGGAGCTCGGCGATGCGCCGAACGGCGTGCAGCAGTACGCGTGGAGCCCGGATGGCAGCACCATCGCCTTCGTCACTCCCGACGACTCGCCGCTCAGCGCGAAGGACCAGCGCACGCATCATGACCTCTTCACCATCCACGACGACGACTATCTCGTGGACAAGCCGCCCGTCCCCTCCCACATCTGGCTGCTCTCCGTGAAGACAGGCAAGGCGCGGCAGCTCACCCGCGGCTCGACGAGCGTGCTCGAGACCGCGCCGCCCATCAGCGGCGGCGTCTCCGCGCCATCCTGGTCCCCGGACGGCCAATGGATCGTCTACGCCCAGCAGGCGGACGCAGACGACAGCGACTCCGACCGGACGACGGTGGTGGCTGTAAATGCCGCGAGCGGCGAGGAGCGCCCGATCACCGCGCAACGAACCTACGAGTACGCGCCGCGCTTCGCGCCGAAGGGCAACCAGGTTGCCTACCTTTATCCGCATGGACCCGGCGCGATCAGTGACAACGATCTGTTCGTCGTCTCCACGGAAGGCAACGATGCCCGGGACGTCAGTGCCGGCCTGGATAGAAACGTATATGACGACTTCGCATGGCTACCCGATGGCAGCGGGCTCGTTGCCATGGCCGATGATCATGTTGGGAGGAAGCTCTACATACAGCCCTTGCACGGCCGGGGACATGCGCTGAACCTGGGGGCTCTCAATCCCATGGATGTAGCGGCATCAGCCTCCGGCGCCCTGGCCGTAGTTGCCAACAGCGGTTCGCAGCCGCCGGAGCTCTACATCCTGCGTACGCCGGATGGCGCGCCTCGGCGTCTGACCCACTTGAACGCCGCTCTTGCGGCTTTTGCTTATCCGCGGAGCGTCGAAGTCCAGTGGCACGCGTCCGACGGCCAGCCCAACGACGGCATACTGACGTACCCGAACGGCTATCAGCCCGGCAAGCGCTATCCGCTGGTGGTGTTCAGCCATGGCGGGCCGGAGGCCGCCTCCAGCCAGGATTTCGACGTGCCAGAGATCGGCCCCCTGCGCGACCTGTTCGCCGCGCGCGGATTTCTCGTGTTCGAGCCGAACTACCGCGGCAGCGACAATCTCGGCAACGCGCACGAGCACGCGATCTACCGCGATCCGGGAGCGGGACCGGACAGCGATGTGATCTCGGGCATCAAGATGCTTCAGGGGCGGGGCATCGTCGACGGCGCGCGCATCGCCGCGGTCGGACACTCGTACGGCGGCTACATGACCGGATGGCTGATCACGCACCAGCACTTCTGGCGCTGCGCGGTGGTGGCCGACGGCGCGCTCGACTGGACCGAGGAGTACGAGCTCTCCGGCGCCGGCAATCTCGCCTGGACCCGCGACTCGCTCGGCGGCGGGCCGTGGGACAAGCAGAGCGCCGCGCTCTACCGTACCGGCTCCCCCATGACCTATGCGGCGGACATCACCACGCCGACCCTGATCCTGTCAGGCACCGATGACACGACCGTGCCGATCACCGAGTCCTTCGAGCTCTACCACGCGCTGAGCAGCCGGGGGATCCCGGTGAAGTTCATCGGCATTCCCGGCGCCCACCATTCGCCGCAGGATCCGGTGCACGCGGAGCTCTACTATCGCGCGATTACCGATTGGGTGGCGGCGCAGCTCGGAGCGCGCTAAGGTAGCGCTGTGTTGACCGTCCTCCTCTGGCTGATCCTGTTCGTCCTGTGCTGGCCGCTGGCCCTGCTGGCGTTGGTCCTGTGGCCCATCGTGTGGCTGCTGTTGCTGCCGTTTCGCGTCCTCGGGATCGCCGTGGAGGGCGTCTTCGCGCTGTTGCGCGCCCTTCTTTTCCTACCCGCCCGGGTGCTCGGCGGCCGCCTGTAGCCGGCCGGCTCGGGTCACTCCTTGAATTGCCGCGGCACCGGCAGGTAGGAAGCCGGGAACAGGTGCTCGAGGCTCGCGAGCTTCGGCACGTCGTTGACTTCGATGTACTGCAGGCGCGGATTCCTGATCATGAAATCCTGCTGATCGAGGCCGACGGGGTTGAATCCCGGGAAAGCATCGACACGGGTCACGATCGGCTTGCGGAACACGCCGGCGTGGCCGAGCTGCACGATGTAGGCCTGCGCGATGCGGCGCTGCCGGGCGCTCATGTAGAAAATGTCCGAGCGATAGCCGGCGCCCACGTCCGGACCCTGACGGTTGAGCTGCGTCGGATCGTGCACGACTGAGAAGAAGATCTGCAGCAGACGCCCGTAGCTGATCACCTTGGGATCGAACGTGATCATCACCGACTCGGCGCCGCCGTCATCGTCGCTGTGCCCGCCGCTGAATCCGGCGACGACCCGCTTGATTCCCCTCACGTGCTCGAAGATCCCCTGCGTTCCCCAGTAACAGCCTCCCGCGAGGTCCGCCTTCTCCGAGGCGCCGGTGACCGGCGCACCGCCGAGGGCGGGCGGCGGGATGACCGTCGGCTTTTCCTGTCCCCAGGCGGCGCACGCGGCGGCGAGCAGGAGGGAGAGGGCAAGAGGTCGGAACATGGCGGCTCCTCGGGCGCAGGGACTCAGCCCATGCGGCTGACGCGCTGATTCTGCCGCAGCCGATGCCGGCCCGACAGGACCATTAACCCGGGGAGCGGACCATTATCGAGCGCCGCTCAGGAAAGAGGCCCGGGAAGGAGCGCGCGCGGATCTCCGTACCAGCCACTGCGCGCGGCCTTCCAATCCAACCTTGCACGGGCCTCGTTGCGGGACTTCTCCGCCTGTGACCTGATCGCGAGCGTCGCCGGATCCGCGCGATCAGGGAGGCTAACGCCAGGATCGCGGCGCGGAAGGCGAGGCGCATGATTCCCCCCGGGAAACGAAGCTCAGTCGCTGCGGCTGACCTGCAGAGTCGCGTCCTCGCCCCCGCCCTCCTCCGCGACCTCCAACCTGAACTCGATCGGGCGGCAGCAGATCGCGCAATCCTCGATGTAGCTCGTCGATCCGGAGCTGAAGTCGACCACGGTCTCGAAAGGCTCGCCGCAGTAGGGGCATTGCACGGTCCGCACCTGCAGGGTCGCGGCGTCCCCGCCCGCGGCATCGCCGCCGCCCGGCTCGATCACCGGCTCGAGGCCATAGAGCTCATCCACATCCGGCGGATTGTCCTTGCGGGCCGGCACGCTACTCGCCCACTCGCGGGGAAGTCGCCGTCACTTCCAGTGCGGCTCCGGCCTCCCGGTCCGCGGCCGGCCCGCCGATCGGCATGAGGAAGGCGCAGGAGCCCATCATGATCGGGAATGCCGCCCGCGGGTCGAGGCCGAGCAGGCTCAACATGATGAGACACGGCGCGTACAGCCCCACGCCGAGACGGGTCATGCCGCGGTCTCCGTCATGGTACGAATTCTCACATCGCCGAGGCGTTCACGGCCGATGCTACACCGTATACCATTGGCCTCTCGCCGCAAATCCCATCGGAAGATCCCCATGCCCGCTCCGCCATCCCCGCCAACCTGCCCCTGGTCGGGCGTGCTCCCGGCGGTGACCACGCAGTTCGACGCCGAGCTGCGGGTCGATCTTGCCGCCACCCGCGCAGTGCAGTCCGCGCTGATCGAGGACGGCGTCCACGGCCTGATCGCGCTGGGGACCGTCGGCGAGAACAACTCGCTGACCGCCGAGGAGAAGCGCTCCGTGCTGCGCACCGCGATCGAGGCGGCGGCAGGCCGCGTGCCGATCGTCGCCGGCGTCTCCGAGCTGACCACGGCGGCCGCAGTGGCGTTTGCCCGGGACGCGGAGGCGCTTGGCGCCACCGGACTCATGCTGTTGCCCGCCATGGTGTATGTGCCGACGCCCCGCGAGCTGGAATATCACTTCCGCTCCGTGGCGCAGGCCACGCGGCTGCCCATCATGCTCTACAACAATCCGCCGGCGTACCGGGTCAGCATCGAGATCGAGACGCTCCGCCGCCTCTCGGAGGTGCCCAACATCGTCGCGATCAAGGAGTCCGCGCCCGACACGCGGCGCTTCACGGACGTCTGCAACGCTTTGGGGGAGCGCTTCGTGTTGTTCGCCGGTCTCGATGACGTCGTGTTCGAAGGCGTTCTGCTCGGCGCCCGCGGTTGGGTCTCGGGCCTCACCAACGCCTTTCCGCGGCAGTCGCTCGCTCTCTGGGAGGCGCTGCGGACCGGCGATCTGGCGCGGGCCCGCGCCATCTACCGCTGGTTCATGCCGCTGCTGCACCTCGACGCCGGCCATGATCTCGTGCAGTCGATCAAGCTGGCCGAGCAGATCATGGGCCGAGGCAGCGAGCGGGTGCGGCCGCCGCGCCTGCCCCTCGACGGGGCGCGGCGGGAGGAGGTCGCCCGTATGGTCGAGCGCGCCGCCGCGACGCGCGGCAGTCTCACCTGACTCCGTCTCCCGGCACGCGCCGTGCTGCCTTGCGCAGCCTGACCGTTTGGTCGGCAAGTGCACGAGAAGGAGACGGCTATGGCAAAGTTGAACGGTATGAAAGTGGCCATCCTGGCGGCCGAAGGGTTCGAGCAGGCCGAGCTCATCGAGCCGCGCAAAGCGCTCCAGGATGCGGGGGCGCAGACCCAGGTGGTGTCGCCCGCCAAGGGCGAAGTGCAGGGATGGAAGCACTTCGACAAGGGCGAGCGCATCAAGGTCGACGTGCCGCTGGAGCAGGCCGATGCCGGCGACTTCGACGCCCTGCTTCTGCCGGGCGGCGTCGCCAATCCCGACCAGCTGCGCGCGATGCCCAAGGCGGTGCAGTTCGTGCGCGCGTTCTTCGAGACCGGTAAGCCCGTCGCCGCGATCTGCCACGGTCCCTGGACGCTGATCGATGCAGGCGTCGTGCGCGGGCGCACGCTGACATCCTGGCCTTCGCTCAAGACCGACCTGACCAATGCCGGGGCGATGTGGGTCGACCAGGAAGTCTGTGTCGATCACGGCCTGGTCTCCAGCCGCAAGCCGGCCGACATCCCGGCCTTCAACCAGAAGATGATCGAGGAATTTGCCGGCGGCCGGCCGGCGAGCACGTCCGCGGCGGCCGGAACGTCACCGGGAGCGTCTCCCCGGACACACTAGCCGACGGTCAGCGTGGGCGCCGGGGGGCGCGTGTTATGATCGCGCCCACGCTCCAGGCCGCGGCGATCGGGTCGCGGGCCGGCGTCAACTCAATCGCCGCCCATGATTTACCAGCTGAGGTTGCTGCTCCGCACCCTGATCCTGCCGCCCGCGTGTCTGCTCGTCGTCGGCTTCCTCGGGCTGCTGCTGACGCGGCGCCATCGCCGGCTCGGCGTGACCCTGACCGCCGCGGCTCTCGCCGTTCTCTGGCTGAGCGCCACGCCCGTGATCGCGGATGGCCTCGAGCATCTGGCGGCCCCTTTTCCGCCCCTCGATCTGTCGCGCGCCGTTGCCGCGCAGGCGATCGTGATCCTGGGCGGCGGCGGTTATCGGCTCAATGCGCCTGAATACGGCGGCGGGCCGGCGCCGCGCGACCAGATGTTCGAGCGCCTCGCCTACGGAGCGTATGTCGCCCGACACACCGGCCTGCCCGTGCTGGTGACCGGCCACGGCGGGGAAGCGGTCACCATGCGAGTGTCGCTCACCCGGGACTTCGGCGTGCCGGCGAAGTGGGTGGACGAAGCGGCCGAGGATACCTACGACAACGCGCAGGACTCCGCGCGCATCCTTCGCGCCGCCGGCATTACCCGGGTCGTGCTGGTGACCAGCGACACGCACATGCGGCGGGCAGTGCACGAGTTCCAGGCGGCGGGCCTGAGCGTCATCCCAGCGCCCGCCGGAGTCTGGGTCTGGGCGCCGCGGCAATTCGACAGCATGACTTTCGTTCCGACAGCGGATGGAATGTTGCAATCGTACGATGCCGTTTACGAGCTGGTGGGCGAGGGGATCCGGGACGTCCTCGTGGCAACCCACCTGCGACGTACGATCCGGTGAGTGACGCCGGCGTCGAGGTCTACCGCTCCTTTTGGCGTCGGGACTGCGAGGACCGCGCCTTCATGTTGGGCGCCGTGGACATTGCCTCTGCCGTCGTGCCGGCCGGCGACGGCTTTGCACTGGAAGTTGCCGAGGTCGATGCCGATCGGGCCCGCGCGCAGCTGATCCAGTACGCGGCCGAGAATCTCCCGCCGCCGCCGCCCGCGCCGCCGCCACCGCTGCATCGCCATGCCTGGGTGGGATGTGCCACCTACGCGCTGTCGCTCCTCGGGGTCGCGTATGTCATTTCCAACGGACTCGTGCGCCTCGATGCCTTCCAGGCCGGGCAGCTGGATGCGGCGCGCGTGCAGAGCGGACAATGGTGGCGCGCATGGACCGCGCTCACGCTGCACGTGAGCGGTCCTCATCTCGCCGCCAACCTCGGCGCCGGGATCTGGTTCGGCTATCTGGCCGGACGCCAGCTCGGCGTGGGTGTCGCCTGGCTTCTCATCGTGGCCGGAGGCGGGGTCGCCAATCTGTTGGAGGGGCTGCTCGGTCCTCCCTGGCACCAGTCGGTAGGCGCCTCGACGGCCGTATTCACGGCGCTCGGACTGATGTCCGCCTATACCTGGCGGGAGCGCCTGCGGCTGCCGCAGAGCTGGGTCCAGCGCTGGGGTCCGCTCGTGGCGGGCGTCTGCCTGCTCGGGTGGCTGGGCACCGCTGGCGAGCACACCGACATCATGGCCCACCTGCTCGGGTTTGGCATCGGCGTGTTACTCGGCGCGGCAGCGGCGCTTCCTGCCGTCAGGCGGCGCCTGCATGATCTCCTGCAGTGGCCCGCGGGCCTCGCGGCTCTCGTCGTCATGGCCGCCGCCTGGGCTCTCGCCCTCTCCAGTTGAGCCTCACGGCCCTTCGACCGTGTACCCCATCCGGCGCAGCGTCTCGAGCGTCCCGTTCGGTCCCAGCAGCAGATCCATCGATTGCAGCGCGAGCGTCGTACGGGTTTGGGCCAGCGCCTGCACGACCGCGTTCATCCAGTCCTGCTGAGCCTCGGCCACGAGCGCACGCACGCGCGCGGAGCCCGACACCGCCTCGAGGCAGGTGGCGCGATTGTCGATGTGCGGCAGACGGCGCAGCAACGCGACGTCGCCGAGTGCCCAGGCGCGGGCCCGCGCCTGCATCGGGCCGACGTCGGTCTGCAGCCGCATCATCACGGACTGCAGACACGCGATCTCCGCGGCGCGGGGAATCCCGGTCAGGTCCCGCATGACACCGACCGGGTCCTTCACCAGAAGCTTGTCCTGATTGATGGGCACGCCCTCCTGCTTCGCCAGGCGCAGCACCGTCCGTTGGATGTCATTGTGGGGAGTCAGGTCGGAGGCGCCGAGCGCATCGTCGTAGAGCCGCCGCGCCGCGAGGATCGGGCGCAGCTGCTCGATGCGGCGGTCGTGCGGCGCGAAGCGCGCCTTGAGCGCACTGAAGCGCGCGTAATCGGCCGGCGACAGCACGGCCCGCAGAGACTGGTGATCGGGATTCGTCTGCGCCTGGCGCCACAGCGCGTAAAGATGCAGCGCGGTGAAGGGGTGAAAGCCGATGCCGACGGAGGGCCACGCCGGTATCACCTCCTGGGCCTGGCGCAGCAGTCCCTGGATGTCTTCCGTCTGCCAGACCATGCGCTTCGGCAGCGGCTCCACGGTGCCGAGCAGCCAGAGCGCGTGGCCTCCCTTGCTCACACGCCAGAGTTTCGGGCCGCGATAGCGCCCGGAGATCACCACCTGCAGGGGCGCCGCGGCCTCAGTCTGCAAAGGGCCCGACCGCGCCGCGGGGCAGAGGAGCAGGGCGGCCGCGAGCACGCCCGCGAGGCCGAGGCGGCGTGGAAATCCGATCGAGCTCACCGGTGCAGCCGCGGCATCAGTTGATCGTCGGCGGAGCGAGCGGCGTCACGCCCGTCGTACGGTCGTAGATACGAGTGAGGGTGAAGTGGATTCCGCCGCCGCTGAGGCGCAGCGTCATCGACAGGGTTCCATCCTTCGTCAGGCTGTAGGTCTGGGTGATCTCCGCGCCGAACTGCGGCTTGGTATCGATGACGTAGTCGGTGCCCTTCCAGCCCGATATCTGCTGGGCATCGCCGTTTTCCGCGGAGATGTCGCTCACGACACCCGGGGTGTACTCATCGGTGGAGTCGCCCGACATCACCGAGAATGCGCTGGGGCTCACTTTGATCCTGAGGTAGTCGCCTTGCGGCACGTTCGACATGAGCTCGCCCACCGGCGAGGCACGGGTCGGCCCGATGGCGCCGGCTTCCGGCTCGGCGCCTTCCGTGCCTGAAGAGCCCTCGCCCTGGGCGTCCTGCTGAGTTCCCGCCCCGCCCCCACCCGTGCGCCGTCTGCCGTAGCCGCCCACGTCCTGTTGCTGCTGCTCGTCCCGGGACATCCCGTGGCGCAACTTGACCTGCTGCGCGTGCAAGGCCTGGATGGCCTTGCCGAGATCGTCGCTGCGGGCGGAATCGAGCTTCCAATCGCCGGCGAGGTGCACGTCCGGCGGCATTTGCGACGACACACTCACCGATGCACACCCGGCGAGGGCGGTGGCCGTGATGACGGCGGCTGCGCAGACCGGAAGCGCGCTTGCTCGGATAGTCGACATCGAATGCTCGCAATGAGGACGAAGAGGAACGCCGCGGAGTTCGACCGCCATGGGAACGCCTAAGTTCTGGATGCCGCTGCCCGCGACGCCAACGCCTCGATTCGCTTCCAGTCTCGGGCCGCTAGGGCGTCTGCCGGCGTCAGCCACGAGCCTCCAGCGCACAGGACGTTGGGCAGGTCGAGGTATGACTTCACGGAATCCTGCGTGATGCCGCCGGTCGGGCAGAAGCGAGCCTGCGGGAAGGGACCGGCGAATGCCTTCAGCATCGCGGTGCCGCCCGCCGGGCCGGCCGGAAAGAATTTGAAACACTGATGGCCGCAGGCGAGCCCCTGCATCAGCTCTGACGCGGTGGCTACCGCGGGTAGATAGGGTATCGGCACCGATGCCGCCGCCGACAGCAGGGCAGGTGTCGCACCCGGGGAGATCGCGAAAGCGGCGCCGGCGTTCGCCGCGGCTTGCAGGTCCCGGGCGGACAGCACCGTGCCGACCCCCAACGCAATCTCCGGCACGTGGCGCGCGATCGCCTCGATCGCGGCCAACGCCGCAGCCGTGCGCAGCGTAACCTCGACAACGCGGATGCCGCCCCGCACCAGGGCCCGCGCCAGATCCGGCGCGAGCTCCGCGTCCTCGATGACCACCACCGGCATGACCGGTGACAGCTTCAGGATCCGCTCGATTTCCACATTGGGGGGCATGGGGCTCCGACTCGATATTTTGCCTGCAGCCGCTATCGTGCAGCAAAATGACCGCATGCGACAGCGGGCGCTGCAGGCCGTTCTGCTGGTTCATGCCATCGAGCAAACCGATCTGGCCGGCGATGCTCTGTCGCTCGAGGATCGCGTCCGGGCCAGCCGGGAGGCGGGCGAAGGCCGGGCGCTGCCCGCGGCAGGCGAGGTGCCGGCGCGAATCAATGGTGACTCGGAGCGGTTTCTGGTGCGCCGGGCCGACGCGCTGCTGGGGCGCCTGCGCGTGCGCTCGCCAGGCGTCGATCGCGTTCTTGCCGCCGCCGCGGCGGCCACCGGTCTCGATCGCACGGTGCTGCTCCTGGGATTTCTCGCGGGTGTGGCGCTTGCCTTCGCGGACGGCGGCCGGATCGACATCTTCGCCTACCCGCTCGTCGGCCTCGTGGTCTGGAATCTGATCGTCTACATCGTTCTCACCGTGAGGACGCTCAGGTCTCCCGGGCTGGGACGGCAGGCCGTGGACACTGCGGCGGCGCGCGAGGTTGCGGCCCTGCAGCACGACGGATTCTTCAGACGCTGGCTCGCCAGGGTCTATACCAACCGCGTGCACGCGCGTATCGATGCGTTCATCACTCATTCGATCGGGTTCAATGCGCCGCTGGCGCCGGGACTGCGGCGTTTCGCCGCGGACTGGTGCGAAGTCGGCCGGCCGATGTTTCGCGAGCGTGCCCGGCGCATCCTGCACCTCGCGGCCATCCTTGCGGCTGCCGGCCTCATGGCCGGTTACGATCTTCGCGGGTGGATCCTGCGCGAGACCGCGGGTTGGGCCGCTACGGTCTTCGGTCCGACGAGTGCCCATACGGCGCTCGTGATGCTCTACGGTCCGGCGTCCGCGGTCTCGGGCGTGCGCATTCCCGCCGCGCGTGATCTGTTGTCGCTTGCCTGGTCCGGCTCCACCACCGGGGGCGGCCCCGCCGGGCAGTGGTTGTATCTCATCGACTGGACGGCTCTGCTCTATATCGTGCTGCCGCGGCTGATCGCGGTGATCCTCACGACCCTGAGCCTGTGGCGCCGCGCCTTGACGCTGCGGACTCCGGCCTCGTTCTCGGGATATCTCAGCGCCGTGCTGCGCTCTCGAGAAACGTGACGCGGCGGGTGTCCGCATCCAGGCGCACGCGCACGCCCAGCGGCACCGGTTGGTTCCGGGCGCCATGGCCGACTGGAAACCCGGCCGCGCAGGGGAGGCCGGTCGCGGCGGCCAGCTCGCGCAGGATGTTGGCGCTGGAGTAGTCCGCGTCCTTGTCTTCGCAGCCCGTGAACTCTCCCAGGACGATGCCCCGTACCTGGCGGAATATTCCCGCGAGCGCAAGGTGGGTCCACATGCGGTCCAGCCGGTAAGGACGCTCGCCAACGTCCTCGAGCATCAGAATGGCCCCTTCGGGCGGCGCGAGAAAGGGCGTGCCGAGCAGGCGGGTCAGAACCGAGAGATTGCCGCCGAGGAGCGGCCCTTCCGCGGTGCCGCCGACGTAGGTTTCCAGGCCGGTGAGAGGCGCGGCCGGCGCATCGGATTCGAGCAGCTCGAACAGGCTCGTGTGCGTCGGCGCATCGAGCCGCGGCAGTTGGGTGAGCACCGGACCGTGAATGCTGACCAGCCGCTGACGCTGCAGCAGCTGGTGAAGCGCCGTGATGTCCGAGAAACCGATCACCGGCTTTGCCGTCAGCGCGAGGCCGTCGAGCTCCGGCAGCAGCCGCATCATTCCATAACCGCCGCGGGCACAGAAGACGGCGCGGACGTCCGTGTCCGTGAGTGCGGCTGCCAGCTCGGTAAGCCGCCGCCGGTCACTGCCGGCCAGATAACGGTGCCGCGTCAGCAGGCCGGGGTCGTAGCGGACCCGGTAACGGCGCGAAATGACCTCCAGGCCGGCCTCGAACGAGGCACGGTCGAAGGCGCTCGCCGGAGCGACGGCGACGACCGGATCGCCGGGGCGAAGAGCAGGGAATTTGCCGTAGGACGTGAGGGCGGGCATCGGGCGGAAAGTGCGGCCTCGTTGCGGCCGCATTGTCCGCCAGCGCCGCCATCAGCTCAATCCGCCAGGTCTCAGTCCGCGAGGGCTTTGAGGTCCCGGAGGAGAGCCGCGCGTCCGCGCTCCAGCTGATCCAGCCGTCGGGCGGCATCACGCAGCGCGGTGATGTTCTTCACGGGCGCTTCGTGCAGCCGCCGGTACGTCGTGCGCGCTACCAGCCACTGACGGGTGGTCGTGGCGTAGCGCGCAGCCAGATCGCGGCGTTGGGTGACGACATAAATGGGACTGACGTACATGGCGTGCGAAGGATGCCACTCGTTCGTGACGGGCGTACGACAGTCAGGCAAGCAAGCTGCGTTCCAGTACAGCATCTGTGACTCACTCCAGCGGGTTGGACCGGCGAGCGAACTGTGCCTTGCGCTCACGAAGCTGCTCCCGCCAGGCCGACAGCATGCAGCCGGCGACCACGCCCAGGATGAGAACCAGGGCAGAGATATTGCCGTTGTCCCGCGCCAGCGTGGCGAGCGCGCGCGGCGCCGATGTCAGAATTTCCAGGTGCATCGAAGATCCCCCGTGCAGGTGCGCGTTGAACATAACACCGTGCGGATGCGGCCGGGGAGTCTCCGGACGGCGACTTCCGGCGCGCGATGAGAAAAGTTTGAAGCAGCTCGCAGACTGGAACGTGCGTCCGAGCTAAGGCGGCATCGGCGCAATTCCCGGACTGCCCTCGAGCGCCTCGCCCCGCACCGTGCGATTGCCGCTCGTCGTCCGAAATTGCCGCTCGTCGTCACAAACCTCTCCGCCGCCCGTGCCTCTCCTTCCTCTGCGCCTCCATGAAACCAGAGATCTTCTGAATAGGGCCTGAATCATTGTCTCCCTGCGCTGGATCCGGGCATCGTGCCCGGCCCGGCGCGGCCTTTCCTCACTCTGCGCTCACGGCCGGCGCGCTAATTTGCGCGCTGCTTTCGGCGGAGGTGGGGCGTGGACATCGTATTCATTCTCATCGTTGCGGGCCTCTATGCGGCCTCGCACTGGCTCGCCTGGGCGATCTCCCGCCTCGGGGGCGAGTCATGAGCGCCGCATACATCGTGAGCGGGCTGCTGGCGCTCGCGCTTTGCGTTTACCTGCTCTACGCGATGCTCAAGCCGGAGAAATTCTGATGACCGGCCAGTCTCTGGGCCTCCTCGCCCTCTATCTGGCCGCCGCGCTGCTCTGCGTCAAGCCGCTCGGCCTGTACATCGCCAACGTGATGGAGGGCCGACCGATCTGGCCGGCGCGCATGGGCGCGCGGCTCGAGGCTCTGATCTACCGCCTCTGCGGCATCGATCCCGCGGCGCAGATGGGCTGGAGGCTCTACGCCATCGCGCTCCTCGTCTTCAACGCCCTCGGCGCGCTGCTCGTCTACGCGCTGCAGCGGCTGCAGTACTGGCTGCCGCTCAACCCGCAGCACTTCACGGCCGTCTCGCCCGACTCCTCGTTCAACACCGCGATCAGCTTCATCACGAACACCAACTGGCAGGGCTATACGCCCGAGTCCACCATGAGCTATCTCACCCAGATGGCCGGGCTCGCCGTACAGAACTTCCTGTCCGCCGCGACCGGCATCGTGGTCGCCGTCGCGCTCATCCGCGGGCTGGCACGCCATTCCGCCAGGGCCATAGGCAATTTCTGGGCCGACGTCACCCGCTCGACTCTCTACGTGCTGCTGCCCATCGCCTTCGTGCTCGCCCTGGCGCTGGTCAGCCAGGGGGTGATCCAGAATTTCAGCGCCTACCGGGACGTCACTCTCCTCGCGCCGGTGACCTACGCGCAGCAGAAGACGGATGCCGCGGGCAATCCGCTCAAGGACTCCGCCGGCAATCCCGTGATGGAGAACGTGACGACCCAGATCCAGACCCTGCCGATGGGTCCGATCGCCTCCCAGGAATCCATCAAGGAGCTCGGCACCAACGGCGGCGGCTTCTTGAATGCCAATTCGGCGCATCCCTACGAGAACCCCACCGGGATCTCGAATTTCCTCGAGATGCTGGCCATCATCCTCATTCCCGCGGCCCTCACGTATACCTTCGGGCGGATGGTGGGCGACACCCGCCAGGGATGGGCGGTGCTCGGGGCCATGGCGATCCTGTTCGTGTCGCTGTACGCGCTCTGCAACCACAGCGAGCAGGCAGGCAATCCGCGGCTGGCCGCGCTCGGGGTCGACCAGGCGGTGAGTGCGCTGCAGCCGGGCGGTAACATGGAGGGCAAGGAAGCGCGCTTCGGCATCGCCGCCTCGACGCTCTTCGCCACGATCACCACCGGTACGTCGTGCGGTGCCGTGAACTCGATGCACGATTCCTACACGCCGCTCGGCGGGTTCGTCCCGCTCTTCAACATGATGCTGGGCGAGGTCGTTTTCGGCGGAGTGGGCACCGGCCTCTATTCGATGCTGATCTTCGCCATCATCGGGGTCTTCATCGCCGGGCTGATGATCGGGCGGACGCCGGAGTACCTCGGCAAGAAGATCGAGTCGTTCGAGATGAAGATGAGCGCGGTCGCGATCCTGGTCATGCCCTTCATCGTCCTCCTGGGCACGGCCATCGGCGTGAGCACGGCGGCCGGCCAGGCGGCGGTGGCCAATCCCGGGGCGCACGGCTTCTCGGAAATCCTCTATAGCTTCACTTCCGCCGCGAACAATAACGGCAGCGCCTTCGCCGGCGTGTCCGTCGACACGGTCTTCTACAACACTGCGCTCGGCCTCGTGATGTGGCTGGGCCGCTATTGGCCGATCGTCGCGGTGCTGGCGGTCGCGGGCTCGCTGGCGGCGAAGAAACGAATACCCGTCACCGCCGGCACCATGCCGACGCACGGCCCCACGTTCATCATCCTGCTCATCGGTACGGTCCTCCTGGTCGGCGCGCTCACCTTCGTGCCGGCGCTGGCCCTGGGTCCGGTCGTCGAGCACCTGATCCTCTGGGGACGTTGAGATGTCAGTCACTACGAAGACCGCGGGCCCGGGCTTTCCGGCCGGTCAGCCGGAACCGGCCCTCGAGCCGCCGCGCCCGGCGCGCCGGGGCAGGCTCTCGATGTTCGACCGGTCGCTGATGGGGCCGGCGATCGCCGACTCGTTCCGCAAGCTCGATCCGCGCGTGCAATGGCGCAACCCGGTGATGTTCGTCGTCTACATCGGCAGCATCCTCAGCACGGCGCTCTGGTTCCAGGCCCTCGCCGGTCACGGCGAGGCCCCGGCCTGGTTCATTCTGAACGTCGCCATCTGGCTGTGGTTCACGGTGCTGTTCGCCAACTTCGCCGAGGCGCTCGCGGAGGGCCGCAGCAAGGCGCAGGCGGCCAGCCTGAAGGGCCTCAAGCAGGCCGTGCAGGCCAAGCGTCTGGCCGATCCCCGCGAGCACCACCGGATCTCCCGGGTGCGCGCCGACCAGCTGCGCAAAGGCGAAGTGGTTCTGGTCGAGGCCGGCGACTACATCCCCGGCGACGGCGAAGTGATCGAAGGCGCAGCCTCGGTCGATGAGAGCGCCATTACCGGGGAGTCCGCCCCGGTCATCCGCGAGTCGGGCGGCGATTTCTCCTCCGTCACCGGCGGCACGCGCGTGCTCTCCGACTGGATCGTGGTGCGCATCACCGCCAACCCCGGCGAGACTTTCATCGATCGGATGATCGCCATGGTCGAGAGCGCCAAGCGGCAGAAGACCCCGAACGAGATCGCGCTGACCATCCTGCTCGTGGCGCTGACGCTGGTCTTCCTTTTCGCCACGGCGACCCTGCTGCCGTACTCGCTCTACAGCGTCATGGCGGCCAAGCTCGGTACGCCGGTGACCATCACGGCGCTGATCGCGCTGCTCGTGTGCCTGATTCCCACGACCATCGGCGGACTGCTGTCCGCGATCGGTGTCGCCGGCATGAGCCGCATGATGCAGGCGAACGTGATCGCGATGTCGGGGCGGGCCGTCGAGGCGGCGGGCGACGTCGACGTGCTGCTGCTCGACAAGACGGGCACCATTACTCTCGGCAACCGGCAGGCCTCCGCGTTCATTCCCGCCGCGGGCGTAACGGAGGAAGAGCTGGCCGACGCAGCGCAGCTTGCCTCGCTGGCGGACGAGACGCCCGAAGGGCGCAGCATCGTCGTGCTGGCCAAGCAACGCTTCAAGCTGCGTGAACGGGATCTCACCGCCCTGCACGGCACGTTCGTGCCCTTCTCGGCCCATACGCGCATGAGCGGCGTCGACATCGGCGACCGTCAGGTCCGCAAGGGCGCCGCGGATGCCATCCAGAAGCACGTCGAGTCTCTCGGTCAGACCTTTCCCAAGGCCGTGCTGACCAGCGTGCAGGAAGTGGCGCGTCGGGGCAGCACGCCGCTCCTGGTCAGCGACGGTCCGCGCGTTCTCGGCGTGATCGAGCTCAAGGACATCGTCAAAGGCGGCATCCGGGAGCGCTTCGGCGAGCTGCGGCGCATGGGGATCAAGACCATCATGATCACCGGCGACAATCCGCTCACCGCGGCGGCCATCGCGGCCGAGGCCGGTGTCGATGACTTCCTCGCCGAAGCGACGCCCGAGGCCAAACTGAAGCTGATCCGCAACCATCAGGGCGAGGGGAGGCTGGTGGCAATGACCGGCGACGGCACCAACGATGCCCCGGCCCTCGCCCAGGCGGACGTGGCGGTGGCCATGAATACCGGCACCCAGGCGGCCAAGGAAGCCGGCAACATGGTGGATCTCGACTCCAACCCGACCAAGCTCATCGAGGTCGTCGAGACGGGCAAGCAGATGCTGATGACGCGCGGGTCGCTCACGACGTTCAGCATCGCGAACGACGTCGCCAAGTACTTTGCGATCATCCCGGCGGCGTTCGCCACCACTTATCCGCAACTCAACGCACTCAACATCATGGGGCTCGCCAGCCCCTACTCGGCCATCCTTGCGGCCGTGATCTTCAACGCCCTCATCATCGTCGCTCTGATACCGCTCGCGCTGAAAGGGGTGCGCTACCGGCCGCTCGGCGCCGCCGTGCTGCTGCGGCGCAATCTCTTCATCTACGGCCTGGGCGGCATCCTGGTGCCGTTCGCCGGCATCAAGGTCATCGACCTGCTGCTCCAGGGCATGCACCTGGTTTGAGTCAGAACATGAACCGCATACTCCGCCCCGCGATCGTGCTGCTCGGCCTCATGACCCTCATCACCGGCATCGCCTACCCCGTGGCCGTCACGGGCGTGGCGCACCTCCTTTTCCCCTCGGAAGCCGCCGGCAGCCTCGTCGTGAAGGATGGCAAGCCGGTGGGCTCGAGCCTCATCGGCCAGCCCTTCAGCGATCCCAGGTACTTCTGGAGCCGGCCGTCCGCCACCAGCCCGCAACCCTACAACGGGCTCGCCTCCGGTGGCTCCAACCTGGGCCCGCTCAATTCAGCGCTGACGGATGCCGTGAAATCGCGCATCGCCGCCCTGCACGCCGCAGACCCGACGAATCAGGCGCCCATCCCCGTCGACCTCGTCACCGCCTCGGCCAGCGGCCTCGACCCCGATATCAGCCTCGCGGCGGCCTACTATCAGGCGGACCGGATCGCCCGCCTCAGGCACGTGAGCCGCGACCGGGTCGGCGCCCTCATCGCCGACCAGGCCAGGGGCAGGGTGCTCGGAGTCATCGGTGAGCCCCGGGTCAACGTGCTGGAGCTGAATCTGGCGCTGGATACCATGAAATAATGAACGCATGAGCTCGACGGCGGAACGGCCCGATCCGGACCAGCTGCTCGCCCACGTCAAGGCGGAGGAGGCCCGGGCCGCCCGCGGCCGCCTCCGGATTTTCTTCGGCTCTTCCGCAGGCGTCGGCAAGACCTACTCGATGTTGGAGGCGGCGCGCGCGGCCAAAGCGTCCGGAACCGATGTAGTAATCGGCTATCTGGAGCCGCACGGCCGCGTGGAGACGGAGCGGCTCGCCGAAGGCCTCGAGCGCCTGCCGCCGCTGCCGGTGGCCTACCGCGGCATCGTGCGCCAGGAGTTCAATCTCGACGCGGCTCTCGCCAGACATCCGGCCATCGTCCTGGTCGACGAGCTCGCCCACTCCAACCTCGCCGGCGGCGACCCGGCCCCGCGGCATCCCAAGCGTTGGCAGGACATCGAGGAGCTGCTCGATGCGGGCATCAATGTCTGGACCACGGTCAACGTTCAACACCTCGAGAGCCTGAATGATCTCGTCTATCAGACGACCGGGGTGAGGCAGCGCGAGACCCTGCCGGACAAGGTATTCGACGAGGCCGATGACATCGAGCTGATCGATCTGCCGCCCGACGACCTCATCGCACGGCTGCATGCCGGCAAGGTCTATGTTGCCGACGAGGTCGCGACCGCCGTCGAGCGGTTCTTCCGCAAACAGAATCTCATGGCGCTGCGCGAGATCGCCCTGCGCCGGGTCGCGGACCGCGTGGAGGCAGCCTCGCGTGCGCTGCAGCCCGGACGGGGGCGGGAACGGATCGCCGGCGATCGGATCCTCGTCGCGGTGGGTCCCGATGCGCAGGCGGAGCAACTCGTGCGCGCCGGCAAGCGCATGGCGGACGCGCTCGATGCGCAGTGGACAGTCGTCTATGTCGAGACGCTGAGACTACTTCGCCTCTCTGATGCCGATCGCAACCGCCGGATCGCGGTGTTGCGTCTCGCCGAGTCCCTCGGCGCGGAAACCGTGACGTTGGACGGCCCTTCCCCGGCCACGACGCTCTTGGAATACGTGCAGACACGACGCGCGACACGCGTGATCGTCGGCGCACCCAAGCGGCGCGCCTGGCGAGCGTGGCTGCGTCCCTCGACCGCAACGCAGCTCGTCCAGCAGGCGCGCGGCTTCGATGTCGTGGTCATCGCCCCGGCCGACGAAGCCGTGCGGCGGCGGATGAATTCGCCGGGCGTCGACCAGGCGGCGGCTCACTATCAGAAGGCGATCCGCTGGAACCGATACGGCTGGGCGGCCGGTGTCAGCGCGGCCGCCACGGCGCTGGCGCTCGCGATGTATCCGCATTTCGAGCTCTCCAACCTCGCCATGGTCTATCTGCTCGGCGTCACCGTGGCGGGGTTGAGGCTCGGGCGGGGTCCCTCGGTCATGACGGCAGTGTTGAGCGTCGCGTCCTTCGACTTCTTCTGCGTGCCGCCGCGGTTCACCTTTGCCGTCTCGGATGCTCAGTACCTGGTGACCTTCGCGGCCATGCTGATCATTGCGCTGGTGATCGCGACGCTGACGGCAAACGTGCGACAGCAAACCCGCGTCGCAGGCGCTCGCGAGCGTCGTACGGCGACGCTGTACGCGATGAGCCGAGAGCTGGCCGTGACCCGCGGCATCGAGAACATGACGAGCGTCGCCGTCCGCCACGTTGCGGAGGTGTTCCAATGCAGGGCCGTAGTCCTTCTGCCCGACGCCAGCGGCAAGCTGCAATATCCGCGCGGCGCGGCGCCGGAGAATGCCTTCCGACACGCGGATCTCGCCGTCGCCCAGTGGGTCGCGGACCACGGGCGGCGCGCCGGTCTGGGCTCCGACACTCTGCCGGCGGCGCCGGCGCTCTATGTGCCCCTGGGCGATGAGCGCCGGACCGCGGGAGTGCTCACCGTCCTGCCCAACAACCCGCGCCGCGTACTGCTGCCGGAACAGAGCCATCTCCTCGACACGTTCGCGAGTCAGATCGGGCTCGCGCTCGAGCGCGAGCGCCTGGCCGAGATCGCCGAAGCCTCCAGTCTCGCGGTGGAGCGCGAGAGTCTGCGCAACACCCTGCTGGCCTCCATCTCGCACGACCTGCGTACGCCGCTCGCGGTGATGGCGGGAGCCGCGAGCACGCTGGCCGAGCGCGGCGCGACGCTCGCGGAAAGCAGCAAGGCCGAGCTCGCCCGCTCCATCGAGGTCAAGGCCCGGGAGATGTCGGATCTGGTATCCAACGTGCTCGACCTCATGCGCTTCCAGTCCGGCCAGGTGGTGCTGCGGCGCGACTGGCAGCCGCTGGAGGATCTGGCGGGCGCGGCGCTCGAGCGGCTGAAGGAGCAGCTGCGGGACCATCCGGTGGAGCTGCGCCTGCCCGCAGACCTGCCGCCGGTTTACGTCGATGCCGGGCTCGTCGTGCAGCTCTTCGGCAACCTGTTCGATAACATCGCGAAGTACACTCCACCCGGCACCCGCTCCTGGATGACGGCGACCCACGACGGCGATTCCGTGCGCGTCGTCGTGGAGGACGAGGGTCCCGGCTTTCCCGCCGGCGATCCGGCGAAGCTGTTCGACAAGTTCCAGCGCGGCAGCGAGGAGGGCGCCGTGGTCGGAGCGGGCCTCGGGCTCACCATCTGCCGCGCGATCGTGCGTGCGCACGGCGGCGAGATCGAGGCCGGCCGCCGCAACGGCCAGGGCAAGACCGGCGCGCGTTTCGAATTCACGCTGCCGGCGCGGGAGCCCCCCGAGTGACGGAGGCGATGCACCAGGTCCTCGTGATCGAGGACGAGCCGGCCATCCGCAACGTGCTCAAGGTGCTGTTCGAGGCGGAGCGCTATCGGGTGATCGAGGCCGACACCGCGCTGCGCGCCGAGATCGAGACCCGCAGCCACAAGCCGGACCTCTTGCTCATCGACCTCGGCCTTCCCGACGGCGACGGCCTGACGGTGATCCGCAGGGTGCGAGCCTGGTCGCCGGTGCCGATCGTGGTCCTCTCGGCGCGCGCGATGGAGGAGCAGAAGATCGCCGCGCTGGATGCCGGCGCGGACGACTACGTCACCAAGCCCTTCAGCGCGCCGGAGCTGCTCGCCCGGGTGCGCGCCGCGCTGCGCCGCAACGTGCGCGGCGTGGAGAGGACCTCCAGCCTCAAGCTCGGCGAGATCCGCCTCGATCTCGCCAAACGCGAGGCGCACGGCCCGGCGGCCGAGCTGCACCTGACACCGCTCGAGTACCGCGTGATCGAGTCCCTCGCCCGCCATCTCGGCTCGATCGTGATGCAGAGCCAGCTCATCCGCGAGGTCTGGGGACCCGAGCGTGTCGATGACTCGAGGAGCCTCAGGGTCTGCATGAAGAACCTGCGCGCCAAGCTCGAGCCCGATCCCCACAAGCCCCGCTACCTGGTCACCGAAGCCGGTCTCGGATACCGCCTGCGCGTGGACGAGGACGTCTGAGTGCTATCGGACAGCCTGCAGGCAGGCGGAACTCGGAAAATGTCCCGTACCCATGTTCAGGGCGCGCATGCTGATGTTGGCGCTGTCTTGTGACAGACGTGTTACGTTGAGAACACGGTTGCACCCAAGAGGACTGGCGAACCCAAACGCAAAATGCTTCGACGTGCTCGGGTAGGCCGCGAAGCCGCGCAGGCGGACCTTGCCGGAGCACGTATCCCACAAACTTGACTGTTGTGGGATACGTGCGCTAGGATTCGTATCCCACAAGACTGGTTTCGGTGGGATACGGCCATGCCTGCCCTGACTGCACCCCACGAGCGGGCATTGACGCTCCTTTTCTCGGAGCTTGCGGATGCCGCGGCCCGGCAGAGCGAAGCATTTCTCGGCAGCCCGGGCTCGCTCGCGGAGCGGACCAACGAGACCGGCACGCGATACTGGGTCCATCGGTACTCGGATGCCGCCGGCCGGCGCCAGGAGGCCTATATGGGGAAATCCGGCGACCCCGCCGTGATGGCCCGCGTTGCCGATCTGCGCGAGCGGATCACGGTGGCCAATTCCACCATCGCCGGCATCAGGTTGTTGGCGCGCGCCGGCTTCGCCACGGTGGATCGGAAGGCCTATTCCACGCTGGCAAGCCTGCACAATCACGGGCTCTTTGAGGCGGGAGCGCTGCTCATCGGCTCGCACGCCTATGGTGCGCTGATCAACGCTCTCGGAGTGCGGGCCGCCGCGTACTCGACCGAGGACGTCGATATTGCGCGCCGGGCCCAATTGGCAGTCTCCGGAATTCCTCCATTCATCGACATGCTGCGTGAGACCGGGTTGGAGTTCTTTCCAGTTCCCGCGCTCCATCGCCGCGCGCCCTCCACGTCCTACGCCGAGCGCGGCGGATCGCGCCTGCGCGTCGATCTCCTCGTTCCTTCGCCCGACGAGGGTTACCCGACAGTGGCCGTCCCCGAGCTTGCGGCGCACGCCAAAGGGGTGCCCTATCTCGCGTATCTGCTCGGCGCCTCGCAGGAGATTCCCGCGCTCAGCCCGCACGGCGCCGTTCTGGTGCGCGGGCCGGCCCCGGAGCGTCTGGCGGTGCACAAGCTCGTGGTGTCGCAGCTTAGAAATACGGCGAGCGCGAAGCCCGAGAAGGACCTGAGACAGGCGGCTACGTTGATCGAAGCGCTCGCCGACCGCTTTCCAAACGCGGTGGCGGACGCCGTCGGTGCCCTCCCCAAGAGCTCGGTGCGCTACGCGGTGCGCGCGCTCAAAGCGCTGGCGCGGCACCTCCCTGCATCCGCGGAGAGCGCCTGGGAGGAATTGAAGTCTCTGCGCGATACTGGATGAGCGAAACGACCCGGGTGTACTCAGGCACGCTCGCTCTGTCTGCGCACGATCGCCTCGATGGTCCAGCGCTCCCGGTCGCGCGCCATCTGCTCGTGGCTCTCGTAGAAGAACACCCCTTTGGGCGCGCGGGTGCGATGGCGCGCGTTGGCATCCATTGCCGATCGTGTGGCCTCATTGGGCACCGCTCCCGGCGGAGGTGCGACACGCTTGCCGATGACTCGGCGGATGGGCTGCTGGTCTGCCCGGATCCAAGGCTTCGATGGATCGCTCATGGCGGAAGTATAGGCCCACCACATCGCTCGCTGCGACGTCCCCAGGGCCGCCCCCAAGGCGCTGGACACCGTTCGGGCGGCGAGGCATAAGCGTCCTGCAGAGCCACCTCATTCCAATGACTCCCGGCAACTCGCAGACCATCGCGATTCGGCCCTACGTGGCCGCCGACGTGTCCGCGCTGACGAGTCTCTTCCGCTCGTCAGTGCGGGAAATCGCCTCCCGTGACTACACTGCCTCACAGATTCAGGCGTGGGCGCCCGACCATATCGACGAGAGACGGTTCGGGCAAAGGTGTGCGAGCAGGCCAACCTGGGTCGCTGAAGTAAACGGCCGGATTGCGGGATTCTCGGACCTGGAATCCGACGGACACGTCGACATGCTCTATGTCCATCCGGATTTCCAACGCCGGGGCGTCGCACGAGCTCTGCTCAGGCACGTCGAAGAAGCTGCCCTCGTGGCTGCTTTGCCTCGCCTGTACGCGGAAGCGAGTATCACGGCGCGCCCGGTATTCGAGGCGGTGGGATTTCGGACCATCGTGCCGCAGACCGTCACCATTCGCGGCGTAGCCATGACGAATTACCGAATGGAAAAATGGCTGGCGTCGCCAGCAGCGTCGTCGCGCTCCATAGCGTAGGCGCCATGTGGGGCGTGCAATCAAGGCGGCGCCTCTGCCACTTTGGGGCACAAATGCTGGCTATAAGCTACATAATAATAGATAATATCGTCTATGGGCCGCACACCTGCTTTCGATCTCATCCCAGAGAACGTTCCGGGGATGCTGCAGGCGCTCGGCGCCAGGCTGCGCGCCGCGCGCCTGCGCCGCAGGCTTCGCCAGGAAGACGTGGCTGCGAAGCTGGGTTTCTCGCGCGACACCATCAACGCGGTCGAACGCGGCAGCATGACCACCAGCGCCGGAGCGTACCTGAGCGTGCTCTGGGTTTACGGCCTCCAGAGGGAAGTCGAGCTCCTCGCCGATCCGGGCCTCGATCGGGAAGGCGCAGCGCTCACATTCGATGTCGGCGAGAAACGCGTGAAGCTGAGAAAGGGACATGCCGTCTGACGATGAAGAGCTATGGGTGTGGAACGCCCTTCCGGGTGAACCAACACCGGTACTGTGCGGCCGGTTCCAGTGGACGGCAACGCCGGGGGCTCCCGGTGGCTCCGGTGTCGGTCGGTTCGTCTATGCGCGCGCATACCTGAACCGATCCGACGCCCGTCCGGTCGATCCCGTGCTTCTGCCGCTTCGGGATGCCGAGTTCACAACCGCCGCGCTCGGCGGGATCTTCTCGGCGCTCCACGACGCCGGGCCCGATTCCTGGGGTCGATTCCTGATCGAGCGGCTCCACGGACCTCAGACTGAGCTCGGGTATCTGCTGCTTGCCGCGGGTGAGCGCACGGGCACGCTCGATTTCTCCAGAGCCCGCGAAACACCTCCCCCCGAGCCACGCGTCCTGAATGGCGTCGATGAGCTCGCACAGGCTGCGCGTGCGGTGCGCGCAGCAGAAGGGGGCGGTGAGATTCCACGGCAATTGCTGCAACTCCTCGCCTGCGGCACCTCAAACGGCGGCGCGCGTCCGAAATTCACGCTGCTGCACGAGGGTGAGCTCTGGATGGCGAAGCTCCCCTCCCGAAAGGATTCCCTCCAGTACCCCTCGATGCCGCTGCGCGAATGCGCGGCGCTCGATCTCGCCACGCGCTGCGGTATCGAGGTGCCGCAGCACCACCTCGTCGATGCCGGCGGCGTGCCAGCCCTCCTGCTGCGCCGCTTCGATCGCAGGAGGAGAGAGCGCCTTCCCTATGCAAGCGCGCGCACCGTGGCATGGTCCAACCCCGAGGCCATGCGCTACAGCTACATGGCTTCCTACATCGGCATCTCACAGGAGCTTGCGCGCTGGATCCGTAACCCTGCCGCGGACCGGCGCTCGCTCTACGAGCGAATCGTGTTCAACGCGGCCACTGGCAACGGAGACGACCACGACGCCAACCACGGCCTTGTGCTCGATCGCCCCAGGGATGGGTATCGCTTGGCGCCCCTGTTCGATCCGGTCGCCTCGACCGACCTTCCGGCCAAGGATCTTGCCATGGCATTCGGAGAAGATGGCAGGCATATCAGCCGTCAGAACCTCCTGTCCCGGCCCACACAATTCGGTCTCGATCGCAAAGACGCGGAAGACGTGTTGCAGCGGATTGGCACGACTGTCGCTCAGTGCTGGCGCGAAACCCTGCTCACGCTCGGCGCTGATCCGCGACAGGTCGATCGGCTCGCCTCGTGGTTTGATTTTGCCGACGGGCTTGCGGGAGCGAGCCGGCCCTAGGTCAGGGAGACGATCAGCTTCGCGGAGTGGCTGCGCCAGTTGATCGGGATGATGAAGGAGCGCTGGCCGGGCTTGCGCGGGATGTCGGGCTTCTCGCCGGCGAGCACGCTCGGGACGGAGATCACGAAGTCGCGGCCGAAGTCCCGGCGCGCGTTGCCGGAGATCGTGTTGGCCACCTCGCCGACCAGGTCGCGCATGGTCTCGTGGCTGAAGTCGTTCTCCTGCATCTTCATCAGGAGGACGGTGAGCATCGCCCGCGGCGCGGTGAAGTACACGACTCCTTCGCGCTTGCCGGAGATGGTGATCATCCCCGTGTAGTCGTGCACCGCGGGGGCTCCCTCCATGAGGTACGGCGAGCCGATGGTGGCCGGCTGCTGGGCCGCCACCTCGAAGTAGTTCGTCGTCCCCTCGACGAAAGTTTTCAGCTCCTCTTCCCGCAACATCTGCCCGCTCTCCGCCTCGCGCTCAGGACATCAGCTCGGCGATCGCTTCGTTCAACTGCCGGTCCGTGAACGGCTTGTTGAGGAAGCCGTTCGCGCCGCGCTCCATGGCTTCGACGGCCGTCGCCTTGTCGGCCAGCGCCGAGATCACCAGGATACGCACGGCCGGCTTCAATTGCACCAGTTTGGAGATGCACTCGATGCCGTCCATCTGCGGCATGGTGAGGTCCATCGTCACCATGTCCGGATCGGTCTTGTTGAACATTTCCAGCGCCTCGATGCCGTTGCCGGCGGTGCCGACCACCTCGAGGTCCTCGAACTGCTGCGAGCGCTCGATCCGCCGCCGCATGATGTTCGAATCGTCCACGATCAGCAGCTTCAGCGATCTTCGGCTGCCCGCTCCGTTGCGTTGCGCTGCCATCCGCTTCTCTCCCTTCACTCTTTCTTCAGGCCACTGCCGAGCTCGCGGCTTCGGCGGGCAGCACGATCTTGAAGCGTGTGAAGCGGCCCGGGTTCGTGCTCACCCCGATCTTGCCGCCGAGCCCATAAACCGTGCGCGCAACGAGGTCCATGCCAACACCCCGGCCGGCGTCCATGGTCACTTCATCCTGCGTCGAGAACCCCGGGCGGAAAATGAGGGACATCGCTGCCCGGGTGTCCATTGCCGCCGCTTCCTCGGTGGTGATCATATTCCTGCGCACGGCCGTCTCTTTCAACGTCTGCGGCGAGATGCCCGCGCCGTCATCCTCGAATACCAGCTCGAACCCCTCACCCGAGCGGTGAAAGTCGACCCGCACCGTGCCCACGTCCGACTTCGCCGCGGCGCGGCGCGCCTCGCCCGGCTCGATGCCGTGGACCGCCGAATTGCGCAGCATCTGGATGATGCAATCCTTGACCGTCGCGAGGTATGGCGCCGGCACGTCCATGAGCCCCGAGAGCGTCAGCTTGAAAGCCTTGTGATGATCCTTCGCCAGCTTCTCGGCGAGCGCCTGCAGCGTCGGCGAGATGTCTTCGCCCGGGCGGCCGCCCGGCACGGCCTTCGGACGCGGGTGCGCGCCCTGGGCCGCCGTGGCGGGATCCTTCAGCGCGGTGAGGCGCGTCGCCATTTCGCGTACGCCGCGCAGGTGCGCCAGCAGGTCATCGAGCTTCAGCACCATCGGCAGGAAGTCGTTGCCGGAGATCTCCGCCCGCTTCTTCAGCTCGCTCACCAGGTCCTCGAGGTGATGCACACGGTTGGCGATGCTCATCAGGTTCAGGGCCGAGGCCTCGCCCTTGATGGAGTGCAGCTCGCGGAAGAGGCCGCCGAGCTTCTTGCGGAACTCCGCATCGGTGCGTGCCGGCTCCTTGAGGATGGCGTTGATCATCTGCAGCCCCGTCTCGGTGGTATCGAGGAAGGAGCCGAGCTGCAACGGATCGACGTGCAGCATGCCGACCATCATGTCGACCTGCGCGTTCGCGTTCTCCTGCGCCTCCTGCAGCTCCTTGGCCAGGAGCACGTTGGAAGTGATGTCGCTGACGGCGCACAGCACGTGCTTGACACCGCCCTTGGCCGCGACCACGCGGTGGAAGTCGAACTGCAGGTAGCGGGTCTCCTTGCCGCCGCGGCCGTTATCCATGCTGATCTCGAGCTGCCCCAGCGGGTTGATGCTCTTCATCAGGTTCTCGTGGGCGCGATCGCCCCAGAGCAGCTTGATGTACTTCACCGCCGTCGCCAGGGTGGCGGCCGGCACCCGGTCCTCCAGCAGCTTCTCGAACGACAGGCCGGCGAAGTCGTTGCGGCCGAAAATGTGTGTCAGCGCTTCCGACCATACCGAGCCGATCCGGTAGTCCGCGTCGAGCAGGAAGAAGCCCTCGCGTACGGTCTTCAGGATGTCGCGGGTCTGCTCCTGCGCCTCGCGCGCGGCCCGCTCGTGCCTGGCGCGGGTCAGCTGCAGGTAGGCGGCGGCGGCGGCCAGCACCAGCGCCGCGAGCACGCCGCCCGAAAGCAACAGGCGCAGCCGTGCGGCGGCGCTCGAGGTCTGACTCTCCAGCGAGCCGTTCACCGCGGTGAGCAGCTGATGCAGCCGGCCGACGTTCTGCCGCGCGAGCAGCTGCGCCTGACGGACGTTCTCGTAGTACATCCGGCCGCTCTCGGACAGCGAGCTGCCCGAGTCCGTGTCGACATACGGCTCACCGGAGAAAGCGATGACGGGATCGAGTACCGGGCTGTAGGCGTGCCACATCTGCAGTGCCGCCTGCAGCTGCGGCGATTGCGCGCCGGCGCGCCTGGAAAGCAGCTGGATGTCGTCATTGAAGTGCTGCACCGTGCCGGCGAGCTCCCCGTGCGCCTGCCCCGTGTACTCGCGCGTCTCCAGCCGCTCACGCAATGCGGTCAGCTGCTGGGCGAGGACGCCCGGGTAAGTCTGCAGCTCGCTCGCGGTCTGCAGCGCGGTGATGCTCGAGCGGATCTGCGTCGCCAGCCTGAAGCCGGCGAGCAGAGCGAGACCCATCATCACGGCAAGGGCCGTACCCACGCCGGCCGTCAGCAGCCGGCCGTTGCGATCTGCGCCTTGGACTTTCATGTTGGGTTCCCTGCGGCCTGATGATATGGACTAATTGGGCAACTCGAAGCGGATCCGCGTGCGTACGGGCACTTCGACCGGCTGGCCGTTGAATTGCGCGGGCCGATAACGCCAGTGGCGGATCGCGTCGGTCGCCGCGAGGTCGAAGACACCCTTCGGGCTGGATTCGACCACCTGCACGTTCGTCGTATACCCCTTCTTGTCGACCACGTACTGCACCGTCACGCTGCCGCTGATCCGATCCGTCAACGCGCGATCGGGATATTCCGGCGCGACGTAGCGGGTGCGCTGCAGCTGCGCCGCAAGCGCCTGCAGATCGGGGCCCGCGGCCGCCTGCGGCTGGGCTCGGGAGGCGGAGCCCAGGCGCTGAATGGCCGCCACGGTGGCGGCGCTGGCGCCCCAGCTGCCGGCCGCCGTCAGGTCAGTGTTGGCCTGCGCGGTCTCACCGGAGCGCATCTCGGCGCGGGCGCGGGCGATCAGGCCGGCGGCGAGTGCGCCTCTCGACTGCGCTGCCGCCGTCTGTGCGGAGCCGGTCGGATGGCTGTCCTCGAGTTGCCGCAGGTAATCCGCGGCGCTGTCCCCGGCAGGGGAAGTCAGGGCGCCGCTGCTCAGGCGCGCGCGCACGAGCGAGACCAGGCCGTCACTCCTGGCGTGCGCGGCCTTCGCCTGCGCGGTTGCGACCTGGCGCTGAAACGCCGCGACATCCGCGGCCGAGGCGCCATTGGCACGTGCGGCCGCAAGCCAGCGGTCCTCATCGCTGGCGTCGCCGGAGAGCGCGTTTTGCCTGGCCTTGCTGAAGAAAGCGTCGATGAGCGCCCCGGCGGCCCGCTCGGTCGCGGGGGCCGAGGGCGCCGCGGCGCGCAGCTGGCTGAGATAGGACTGCGCGCTGTCACCCGCGGGACCGGTCAGCTCGTCACTGCGGATGCGATCGAGCACCAGGGCGGAAAGGCTCTGCGCCTTGTCGGCCTGCTGCAGGTGCGCCAGCTGAGCATGCCACGAGGCAAGCTGTGCGGCCGGGGCGGCCCCGGATTCGTCCGCCTGGCGTACGAGCGCGGACGCTCGGTCCACGTTGCCGTCAGCGAAGGCTTTGGAGATCTCGGCGGTCGAGAGCTGGAGCTGGAAGGGGCCGAGATGCGAATCCGAAGGCGCTACCAGCTTCAGGCTGGCCAGCGCCAGCGCGGCGTCGCTGTAGTGAGCGCCCGTAATCGCGTCGGTGAAGCGTGAGACCAGGACGTCGGCGACCCGGCGCAGGCCGTCCTTCGCCTCGCCGTTCGTCGGGTCCGCGGCCAGCGCCGACCGGTAATAAACGAGCGCATTGTCGCCGGTCGGGGCCGTATAGCGGCGATCGCGCATCGCACGCCGCGCCTTTTCCAGCAGATCATCGACCTGGCCCGCCACGATCGAGGTATCGACCGTGGGCTGCGGGAGGGCCGCTGCGCCCGGCGCGGCCGTGCCGGCGCTGGAAGTGATGGTGCCGGCAGCCCGAGGCGCGGGAGCGGAGCCCGTCCTCCCGTGAGTGAAATACCATGCGCCCCCGGCGGCAACCGCAAGGGCCACCACACCCAATCCTGCCCAGGGGGCCCACTTGCGTCCGCCCTCCGCGGGCTCTTCGCTGTCTTTCGCCGCGGTCTGAGACGTCGTAGGCCGGAAGGCTTCCAGTGTGACCGTGCCGGCACCGGCGCGCTCCGTGCCGGCGGCACGCGCGGCTACGCTGCGGTTCGCGGCATCGGTGATGGCGGCATCCAGCACCGCCGCCGTCTTCGGCCCTTCGATCGGAATCGTCAGCACCGCAAAGACGCTGGTGCCCTTGACCGCGGAGGCGATCTGCTTCTCGGACTCCGTCTCTGCAAACACCACGACTACCGCGTTGGGTGCTTGCTGTGTTGCGCGCTGCACGAGCGTCCGCACATCGTGCGCTGTTCGTGCGTCGATCACCAGCATCTGTCCACGCTTGGTGCTCGCGAGTTGTCCGATCGCGGTATCAATCGAGTCGACGGGATTGACCGACGCCTGTCCGCCCAGCGCTTCTCCGAGCTCGAGCAGGAAGTCGTCGCGGTCGGTGAGTGCCGTCAGGTCAACCGTCGGTCGCTGCGCGGGGGATGGTGCGTCCGCGGAACCTGCGGAATGAGGCGCACTCGATGCTGGATTGGCCACTGCTCGTGTCTCCACGCTCCAAAAGGGAGCACTGCCGCGCGCGATCCGCCTCGAGTCCCGGCCGCCGAGTCCCCACCCGCTTGATAACGCACGCAAATCGCGATTTTATGGAGCATATTGCGCGGCCGATGCACCGCAGTGCCGCAGTTCACACTCCGGACAGCCCTGTCCGGTGCACGCGACAGCGCATCGCGGAAACTCTGAAGCAGTGCTCGCTTTCCGGGCCCGCGCGCAGTGGCGCGGGCCGCGGACAGAACATAAGATGGTCCCATGCGCGCGGACACGCTGCCATCTTCTCGCCGCATCCCGGCACGATTGGGCATGCATTTTGCTGTAAGAGCTGCATGCGCCAGGGCGGACGGCGAGCTGGAAAACAGGTTGAACGATCCGCTGTCATGACCGTCTCAAATGTAACGGCACCGGGAAATCGAGCGCCACCACGCACCGTGTACAGCGTTGTAACAGACGCCCTGGCATCGTTGGCCTCCCGGTTCATCTTTCATGGGGTAATGAACTGAAACGGGAGGGGAGACGATGCGATCGCTTTCTACTGACCCGGAACCGAAGAGCCACTCGGCCTTCATCGAATCGCTGAGCTCCTTCAGCCGATTGCATCGAGCCCAGCGCTGGGAAGGCACCTTCGGCGAGTTTCTCGCCGATATCCTGCCCGCGAGCCCCGCGGCCCTGGCGCGCACCAGCCATGAGTACATCTGGGACATGCTCCGCTGGCACGGACGCACCGCGCAGCCCGATGCCGCCGAGAGCGCCCGCGCGCGGGAGCTCTTCAAGCGAGAGCTGTTCGGCATCGACGAGCCGCTGTCGCGCGTCGTGGATTATTTCAAGGCTGCCGCTGCCGGCTCCGATGTTGGCAGACGCCTCCTGCTGCTGCTAGGTCCCCCGTCCGGCGGCAAGTCGACGATGGCCATTCTTTTGAAGCGGGGCCTGGAGGAATACAGCCGCACCGACGAAGGGGCCCTGTACGCCATCAAGGGCTCGCCGCTGCGCGAGAGCCCGTTGAACCTCATTCCGGCCAGCCTGCGCCCGGAGTTCCGCGAGCGCTATGGCGTCACCATCCAGGGCGAGCTCTCACCCTGGGCGCGCGACTACGTGGAGCGGGAGTGCGAAGGCGACTTCGTACGTGTGCCCCTGGAGCGGATCTTCCTCTCCGAAGCCTCGCGGTCCGGCATCGGCACCTACGCGCCCCACGATCCCACCACCGCCGACATCGCGGACCTCGTCGGGTCGGTCGATCTCGCCAAGGTCGCGCAGATCGGCGATGAGGGCGATCCGCGTGCCTGGTCGTGGTCCGGGGCGGTGTATGCCGCGAGCCGCGGCGTCCTCGAGATGATCGAGATCCTGAAGGTCAAGCGGGAGTTCCTCTATCTCCTGCTCACCCTCACGCAGGAGAAGAACGTCAAAGTCTCCCGCTTCCCCCTCATCCACGTCGACGAGACCATTCTCGCGCACACCAACCTCGCGGAATTCCACAAGTTCCTGCAGGAGAAGGAGAACGAGGCGCTGCTCGATCGCATGGTGATCATCAAGGTCCCCTATGCGCTCTCCTACCGCGACGAGGCCCGCATCTATCAGAAGCTCGTCTCCGGCGCCCCGGCCTTCCGCAACGTGCACCTCGATCCGCACGTGCTCAACCTGGCGTCCGTCTTCGCCATCCTGACGCGGCTGACGAAGCCGGAACGCGAGGGCCTCGACGTGGCCAAGAAGCTGCGGCTCTATGCCGGCGAGGCCGTCGAGGGCGTGCCGGAGACAGAGGCCGTCCGCCTGCACACTGAATCCCCGGACGAGGGTATGACCGGTGTCAGCCCGCGTTTCATCATCAACGCCATCTCCAACGCCATAACCCGCGGCACGACCCACAGCCTGACCAGCATGGAGCTGCTGCTCGCGCTGAAGGACGGCATCGAGAGCGATGCCCGCATGGAGAGCAAGCACAAGAAGGCGTGGATCGATCACCTGGTGACCGCGCGCAAGGAGTTCTACAACCGCTGGGTCAAGGAGGACGTCCACCGCGCGATGTTCGCCTCCTTCGAGGAAGAGGCGCAGCAGCTGCTCGAGAAGTATCTCGATGAGGTGGAAGCCTCGCTCGATCACCGCCAGGTCACCGATCCGATCACCGGAGAGACGCGGCCCGCCGACGAGCGGTTCCTGCGCTCGGTGGAGGAGAAGATCAAGGTCTCCGATTCCGGCAAGCTCTCCTTCCGGCAGGAAGTCGTGCGCAAGGCCATGGTCGCCTTCAAGGCGGGCGAGAAGTTCAAGCTCGCCAGCCACGCGCGCATGCGCGAGGCGATCGAGCAGTATCTGTTCGAAGAGCGGCGCGATGTCCTGCGGCTCGTCACTTCGACGGCACGTCCTGACGACGACGCACGACAGAAGATCTCCGCGGTGCAGCAACGCCTGATCACCGAATACGGCTACGACGAGCACAGCGCCAAGGAAGCCTTGAGCTACGTCACCACTTTGCTCGCGCAGGAGTAGCGCGCGGCCGCAAAAAGGAGTACCAGTACATCATGGCGAACAGCGGTGGCGGACAGCCGGGCGGTGACGCCGCGAAGTGGTACGAGCTCTTCTCCCGCGGCGCGCGCGACTGGTTGCGTCACGACGAGAAGGTCCGCGAGTCCGTGCGCCAGCACCTGCCGCAGATCGTGGCGGGCGGGGAGCTGATCAACGGCGGCTCGCGCACCGTGCGGGTTCCGGTGCGCATGCTGGAGCACTATCACTTCCGCCTGCGCCGGCCGGAGGAGCAGCAGGGCGCCGGCCAGGGCAACGCGAAGCCCGGCGACGTGTTGGCCGATCCGTCGCGCCAGCGCGGCGGCGGGGAGAAGGGTCCGGGAGGACAGGACGAGGGCGAGGTCCAACTGCTGCTCGAGTTCAAAGTCGACGACATCGTCGACTGGCTGTGGGAGGAGATGCAGCTCCCCAACCTCAAGGCGCGCGTGGGTCCCGCGGAGGAGTCCGACTGGATCCGTGAAGGCTGGGACCGGCGCGGTGCGCGCTCCAGGCTCGACCGCCGCCGCTCGTTCAAAGAGCTGGTGAAGCGCCGCGGCGCGCCCGGTGCAACCCCCACGTTCACCGACGATGATCTGCGCTACCGCCAGCTCGCCCGCCGCCGCCAGCCGGCGATCCACGCCGTCGTGTTCTTCCTGCTCGATGTCTCCGGCAGCATGTCGGATCGGGACCGGAAGCTCGCGAAGACCTTCTTTTTCTGGGTGGTGCAGGGCCTGAGGCGCGAATACCGCTCGCTCGAGACCGTGTTCGTCGCCCATACGACCGAGGCCTGGGAGTTCACCGAGGCCGAATTCTTCCAGGTCAGCGGCACGGGCGGCACGGTGGCCTCGACCGGCTTCGGCAAGGTGCGCGAGATCATCGACGAGCGCTACAATCCCGGCCGTTGCAACATCTATCTCTTCTACGCCTCCGACGGCGACAACTCGGTGAGCGATGCGGCGGATGCCCGCGAGGGCCTGTCGGCGATCGCGGAGGACGCCTGCTTCACCGGCTACGTGGAGGTCTCATCGGGTCTCTCCCGGCAGCTCGCCACGGAGACCGGCCGCCTGTTCGCCGAGCTGTCGGCGGCGGGCTGCGCCGCCGGCAGCTACGCGCTCAACGACTTCGACGATGTCTGGGGTGCCGTGCGGCACTTCTTCGCCGCCGAGAGTCATGCCGAGGAGAGCGCCTCTCCTTGAGCCGCACTCTCTCATGACAGACGACACCTGGCAGAGCTACACGCAGCGTATCGAGGAGCTGGCGGCCCGCTCGGGGCTGAAGTTTCACCCGGTGGACTTCGAGGCGGTGCCGGATACGTTCATGATGGAGATCGCGGTCTACGGCCTGCCGGTGCGCATGCCGCACTGGTCGTTCGGCGTCCGCTACATCTATCAGCTCATCCAGCGCCACATGGGCCACTCGCGGCTCTTCGAGGTCGTGTTTCCCGGCAATCCGGGACACGCGTACCTCGCGGCGAGCAATGGTCTGGCGGAGAACATCCTGGTAACGGCTCATGTCCTCGGGCACGCGGACTTCTCGCGCAACAACCTGCTCTTTCAGCGCTGTCAGGACCAGGTGAGCGAGCACATCGTCGAGCACGCCGCCAACCACGCCCGCCAGATCCAGCAGGCGATAGAGACTCACGGCGTCCAGCGCGTTGAAGTCGTGCTCGATGCGGCGCTCGCGCTGGAGCAGCACATCGATGTCGACCAGTCGCTGCGCCGCGGGCGCTATCCGGAGTACCTCGACGACAAGCGGTCGCCCGAGGACGACGAGTTCCGCAAGCGCTTCGCGCAGCTCGACCCGACCGCCGCCAGCACGGGCGTGGAGCCGAAGAAACGCGCGCCCGTTCCGCCGCATCCGGAGCGCGATCTCCTCTGGTTCGTGGCGCAGTACGCGCCGGAGATGGAAAGCTGGGAGCGGGACATCTTCCTCGCGGTGCGCGAGGAGTCGTTCTATTTCTATCCGGTGTTCGCCACCCAGATCATGAACGAGGGGTGGGCCTCGTACTGGCACGCGCGGCTCATGCGCGAGGCGGACTTCGTGCCGCAACAGGCTTATCTGGACGCCGTCAAGTGCCACTCGGACGTGGTCAGGCCGGTGGCGGCGGATCAACAGGTGGCGCTCAGCATCAACCCGTATCACCTCGGCTTCGCGATGTGGGAGAAGATCGTCGAGCGGGACGGGCTCGAGGCCGCGCGCAGGATCATGATCCAGGACGATGACTTCGGCTTCGTGCGCAACCACCTCACCCGCGACCTGGCCGAGGAGCTCAACCTCTTCCGCTACAGCGCGCGCAGCGATGGGCAGATCAAGGTGCTGGAGCAGGATCTGACGGCGCTGCACGAAGCGATCCTCGGGCCGAAGTACAACTTCGGCGCGCCGACCGTCTCGGCGAAGCACATCCGCAACGACGGCACGCTCGAGCTGGTTCACGACTACACGCTCGACGCCCGCGGACTCGACCTCGAACGCAGCCGCAAGGTGCTGGACTACCTGCAACGGGTGTGGCGCCGCCCCGTGCAGCTGACCACCGTCAACCAGGCAGGCCTGGCCCTGGAGCTTACCGCGCCCTGATCTATTGGCTTAAAGTCGGCATCCTGCCGCTTTGCGCGGCCGGCCATCTGACTGGGATTGATCTCGCGGCGCAGGGAACGGCGTTACGCGGCCCCATCCTGGGCCTCGCCCCAATCCTCTTCTTCGTGCGAGGTCACGATGGAAACGGGGTCGCTGGCGGGAAAGCTGGCATCCAACGCCTCGTCCAACTGCTTCTGGACCTTCTCCCGCTGCGTCTCATCCTTGGGCGGCGGGGATTGGGCTGATTCGGGCATGGCTCACCTATCGCAGGCAATCGTCCTCGAAGAACAGGACTCGCTCAGCGGCCGCCAGTTCCGCGGCGCCGTCGCGCTCGGTGAACACCGGCGGGTCCCATTCAGTATACGGGGGCGCATCGTGCTGCGCCGGCTCCGTCTGCTGCCGGTTCGGGTCGGATTTGGGCCGGATGTGGGGCTTGCGCGGGCTCATGGATGGGAATACCCACGCATTTAGCGTGCCAGGCTGCAAATCCCCGCGCCGCGGGAGTAGGCTTCAGGGTCTTCGATGCCGCCGCTTCCCGCGGCGACCTTTGCCGGGGGAAGACTCATGATCCATACGACCTCGGGCATCCGAAATATCGCGCTGGTCGGAGCGGCCGGCGCGGGCAAGACCCTGCTGGCGGAGAGCCTGCTGCTGCAGGCCGGCGCGATCCGGGCGAAGGGGAGCCTCGCGCGCGGCAGCACGGTGTCGGATTTCGATCCGCAGGAGCGGGAGCTGCAGCATTCCCTCGAGCCCGCCGTGCTGACCTTCGATTGCGACTCCACGCGCGTGCACCTGCTGGACACGCCCGGATACCCGGATTTCTTCGGGCGCGCGCTCTCCGTGTTGGAAGCGGTCGAGGCCGTCGCGGTGGTCGTCAGCGCGGCGAGCGGTCCTGACGCCGTCACTCAGCGTCTGATGGACTTTGCGCGCGACCGTGGGCTCTGCCGGCTGATGGTCATCAACAAGATCGACAGCCGGGACGCCAAGGCCGCCGAAGTGCTGGCACACATCCGCGAGACGTTCGGGTCCGAGTGTTTGCCGCTCAACCTGCCGGCGGACGGTGGCCGGGCCGTCATCGACTGCTTCTTTCAGCCGCACCGCGCGGCCGCCGACGCGCCCGCCGACTTCTCCTCCGTCGAGACCGCGCATACCCAACTCGTCGACCAGGTGGTCGAGCTCGACGAGCAGCTCATGGCCGTATACCTCGACCAGGGCGAGGAAATCTCGCCGGAGCAGCTGCACGACCCTTTTGAGCAGGCCCTGCGCGAGGGCCATCTCGTTCCCGTGTGCTTCACTTCCGCCGAGACCGGAGCCGGCATCCCCGACCTGCTCCGGGTCATCACGCGTCTCATGCCGAATCCGGGCGAAGGCAACCCGCCGCCGTTCCTCAAGGGTACGGGGGAGCGCGCGCAGCGCGTCACGGTTGCTCCCGACCCGGGTAAACACGTCGTGGCTCATGTGTTCAAAATCACTATCGACCCGTACGTCGGCAAGCTGGGTGTTTTACGCGTGCATCAGGGCGCGGTGCGCCCGGGCGCGCAGCTGTTCGTCGGTGATGCCCGTAAGCCATTCAAAGTGGCGCATCTGTACCGGCTCCTCGGCAAGGACACCGCTGAGATTCCCGAAGCGATACCCGGCGACATCTGCGCCGTCGCCAAGGTTGACGATCTGCACCTCGATGCGGTGCTGCACGACTCCCACGACGAAGATCAATACCATCTCCAGCCCGTCGCCTTCCCGCCGCCGATGTTGGGGTTGGCGATAGAGCCGGAGCGCCGCGGCGACGAGCAGCGTCTCGCGGACACGCTCCACAAGCTTACCGCCGAAGATCCCTGCATCCGGATCGAGCATCATGCCGCGGTCAACGAGACCGTCCTCTATGGGACCGGGGAACTGCATCTGCGGACGCTCCTGGAGCGCATGGGTCAGCGCTATGGCGTGCACGTGAAGACCCATCCCCCCAGCATTCCGTACCGCGAAACGGTGACCCGCTCGGCGGAAGGCCACAGCCGCCACAAGAAGCAGACCGGCGGTGCCGGCCAGTTCGGCGAAGTCTATCTGCGCATCGACGCCCTGCAGCGCGGTGCCGGCTTCGAGTTCGTGGACGACGTCGTGGGCGGCGCGATTCCGGGCCAGTTCATCCCGGCCGTGGAGAAGGGCGTTCGCCAGGTGCTGACGGAGGGTGCGCTGGCGGGTTATCCCCTGCAGGACATCCGTGTCACCGTCTATGACGGCAAACACCACGCCGTCGACTCCAAGGAAGTCGCCTTCGTCTCCGCCGGGCGCAAGGCTTTCCTGGATGCCATCCACAAAGCCAATCCGATCGTTCTCGAGCCCATCGTGCACCTCGAGATCACCGCGCCCGCGAGCGCCATCGGCGACATCACCGGGGATCTGGCCACCAAACGTGCGCGCATCAACGGCAACAACGCGCTGCCCGGCCAGTACGCCACCGTCTCAGCCCTGGTGCCGCTGGCGGAAATCTCCGAGTATCAGACGCGTCTGAAGGCCCTGACCGGCGGTCAGGGCACGTATTCCATGGAGCTGAGCCACTACGATCCCGTGCCGGCGCGCCGGCAGCACGAGCTCGTGCAGGGGTACAGGCCGAGGGCGGAGGAGGAGTAGGTTTCAGATCGGCGTCAGGGCGAAGGAGGAGCGCCTAGAGCCAGTGCAGTCCGCGCGCCATCACGCCCAGCATTGCGGCGCACATGAGCAACATCCAGATGCGAGTCATGAGGTCGCCGCGAACGATCGCCGTGCGCTGAGCGGCAAGCTCCTTTTGCATCTCGGCAAACCCTTTGCGCATCTCATCGCGTAGGCCCCCGACTTCCCCGTGCACTGCATCACGTAGGCCACCGATCTCCTTGTGCATTTCATCGCGTAGGCCACCGATCTCCTTGTGCATTTCATCGCGCAGGCCACCGACTTCTCCGTGCACTGCATCACGTAGGCCACCGACCTCCTTGTGCATTTCATCGCGTAATCCTGCAGCCTTGCCATGGAGTCCGCCGAGCTCCTTTCGAATCTCGCGGATATCAATCTTGACGTCGGCCAGGTCCGAACGGATGTGCGCCACATCCGACTCGATACGCGTCAACCGGTTATCCGTCGTATCCGCCATCGCCACCGCCGCCATTGCCGTCTCCTGGCAAAATTCTACGCGCTTTTTCGCGCGGTGGGCATCTCAGCAGACGGCTCGTCAAAAGTGAAGCCTGAGAAATGAGGTAAATCGCATTCATTCTCGAAGTGCGAGTTGGGGTCGATCGCCCTATGATCGGCGCATCGGGTAGGCGTAGTCATCTGACGTCACTTGCGACGCGTGTACAGACCAACACGTCAAGCCGAACGCTGGCTTTGCGTCGGTGACAGATCAAGGAATGGGCCCCCGAAGGGGCCCATTCCGGCGGCATCAGTTGATCGGGATGGCCTCGAAGGCGACCGTGGCGCCCGCGGCCGTCGTCGCCTGGCCGGTGATCTCGCCGCGATCATTGATTTCCTGAGCGATCGTCAGCGTCAGCGTCGTGCCGGGCGCCACCAGAGTGTTGAGGTCCGTCATCCTGCCGTTCTGCCAGATGAACGCGTGGTTCTGCAGACTCGCGCCGACGGTGAGCTGCGATGTGCCGACGACCTGATTCCAGTTGTTGACGCCGAGCGCCTGGCTGATCAGGCCGGGCCCGAGGGCGCCGAGGTTGCAGGTACTGCCGCCGGCGGCCGTCCCGCCGTTGCACGCGTACGGACGCCGGGACCAGAAGAAGGCCTGGAAGTTGGCCTGCGCGATCGTCGGACCGTCGCCCGGCAGATCGGAGAAACCCACGACGTTGCCCCAATCATTGACGTCCATGGGCGTGTTCCAGTAAGTGCCGCCGAGCGTCGGCAGTTTACGCACGACCTGCCCGTGTCTCCAGACCACCATGTGCTCCGCAGTGCCGCCGCCGATGGCGCCGTCGCAGATGCCCGAGATCCCGACGGCATAGCCCCACTGATTGATCGCGGTGGCGGCGCCGTCCAGATCGCCGGGGTAGGGCGGCAGCTCGACGGCGCGATAGCCGGACTCCGTACCGGTGCCGGCCCACGGGTCCTGCACCCATTCCACCGCTTCGAACTGCAGCACCTGTCCGGTGTTGGTGAACTCGTTGCAGGTCGGATCATGCGTCTCATTCTCGGCCCAGCCGACTATCTCGCCCCGGTTGTTGACGCCCGTTGCAAAGCCGTTGTCGCCGCCCAATGTCGGCAGCGGCGACATCCGGCCGTTCCGCCAGACGAATCCGCGGCAGACATGGCCGTCACCGACGAAGAAAACCGCGAGGTAGCAGCTCCAGCTCTCCCCGAGCGGCTGCAGCTTGCCGGTCTCGGAGATCCCGACGACGACGCCCTGATCGTTGCGGTTGGGCCAGGCCACCGCGCTGTTGAGCGTCGGGCCGCCGAGCGTTCCGAGGTCCCGCGCCGAGCCGCCGGCCCAAAGCTCCGCATGCATCGTCAGGTTGGCCGCCGTGGACCAGCCCGCAACCCAACCCGGCTGATTGTTGGTGGTTCCCTGACTGACAGGGCCTCCGTCCGGATCCCCGAGACTGATGATGCGGTAGGAAGTCTGCGCGGTTGCGGCCGCGCGCGCGCCGCCGATGAGCAGGAACGACATCGCCGCGAGTAAAAGCCCGAAGGGTAGTTTGGTTTTCATGACCGGACTCCGATGGCAGCCGACGTCCGGGAAAATATACGCAGCGTGCGCGCGCGTTCTGGCTGGAATCGGACCTCGATCTTTCGGCCGGCGCGCGCGGGGGCGCGGGTCCCGGTAATATGTTCGTGTGGAGCTCGACGAGCAGACCTGCGAGCAGGCGCGCCTCAATCGCGATGCGCGTTTCGACGGGCGCGTGTTCATCGGGATCACCTCGACCGGCATCTATTGCCGTCCGATCTGTCCTTCCCCGCACGCGAAGCGCGTGCACGTGCGGTTCTTCCCCTCGGCCGCCGCCGCCTCCGAGGCGGGCTTCCGTCCCTGTCTGCGCTGCCGCCCGGAAGTCGCGCCCGGCACGCCGGCGTGGAACGGGACTTCCACCACCGTGAGCCGCGGTCTTCGGCTGATTGCGCAGGGTGCTCTCGATGAGGCGGGCGTCGAGACCCTGGCGGCGCGGCTCGGGGTGACCTCGCGGCATCTCTCGCGGCTCTTCCGCCGGCACCTGGGTGCGCTGCCGACCGTGGTCGCGCAGACCCGCAGGCTCCACTTCGCGAAGCAGTTGATCAGCGATACCAACCTCTCGATGGCCGAGGTCGCGCTGGCCTCCGGATTCAGGAGCATCCGGCGCTTCAACGACGTCTTCCGGGAGTTCTATGGGCGCCCGCCATCGGAGCTGCGGCGCCTCGGAATGCGCTCCGCCGCGGCGGAGGGCGAGTATGTCTTTCGTCTGGCCTTTCGGCCGCCCTATGACTGGAACGCCCTGCTGCGATTTCTGGCGCCTCGCTCGGTGCCCGGGGTCGAGGCCATGGACGATGGCGTGTATCGCCGTACGGTGTCGATCCAGGCCCACCAGGGTCTGCTCGAAGTGCGTCCCGCAGCAGGCGTGCACGCCCTGCAGGTCCACATCAGGTTTCCGAAGCCGGAGTACCTGCTGCAGATCGTTGCCCGCGCGCGTGTTATGTTCGATCTGGCCGCCGATCCCGAGGTGATCGGCCAGACCCTGGGTGTGGACCCCATGCTCGCGCCATTGCTGGCCAGCCATCCGGGCCTGCGCCTGCCGGGAGCCTGGGACAGCCTCGAGCCGGTCGTGCACTCGGTTCTGAGGCAGACCTTCTCCCTGCGGGAGACTCAAAGCCTGCAGGCGCAGCTCGCGCAAGAGTGCGGCGAGTCCGTGCGCGCACTCGGGGCCGGGCAGCTCTGCCGCACTTTCCCGAGCGCGCTCGCGCTGGCCGGGAGCCGTCTGGACTTCCTTCCACGCTGGGCCGCCGACGCCATCCGCGGTGCAGCACAAGCTGTCGTCGCCGTTCCCTCCAATGCGCCGCCGGATGAGCTGCTCGTGAAGCTGCGTGCGGTCAAGGGAGTGGGTGATGCGGTCATCGGATATGTCGCCATGCGCGCTCTCAACGATTCCGACGCGCTTCCGATCGAGCTCGCCGATCTGCACACGGAGGCCTGGAAGCCCTGGCGGGCCTACGCCGCGATGCTCCTCATGAGTGCCACGCCGCCCGCGGCTCCTCGCCCTGCCGTCAGGATCCAGCCCCGGTTGGCCGCGCCGTAAAGTCCTAGGGGCGCCCCACGACCTTGACGTCGACCTCGGCACGAATCTCGAAGCCGAGCGATTCGTACAAGGAGATCGCCGCCCGGTTGGTTTTCCAGGCGTGGAGGAAGGGCAGCTCGCCGCGCGATTCGATGTGCGCCGCGACTGCCGCGGACAGTCTGCGCGCGAGTCCCCGCCCGCGATAATCGGGGTGAGTGCACACGCCGCTGACCTCGGTATGTCCCGGAAAGCGGAAGCGCTCTCCCGCCATGGCGGCGAGCCGGCCTTCGATCCGGATGCCGCGGAACGTTCCCATCGTATGCGTGCGCGTCAGGAAAGGTCCTGGTTCGGTGAGCGTCGCCAGAGCCAACATCTCCGGCGCGTCTGCGTCAGTCAGCTCCACGATCCCGTCATCCGGCTGCACGGATCCCATGCTGCGTGTCGCCGCCATCTGCACGCCCCTGGCCGACTTGAGGGGGACCAGGCCGCCGGGCACGACGATGTCCGGCACCTGCAGGATGAATACGCGCTCTCCGGGTTGCACGAGATCCGTCAGCGCGGTCAGCGCGGCGGGCGTGTCATCCCGCGCGGAGGCGAACAGATTGACATCGGGCGCGTATCTTCGCGCCAGCGCGTTGCCCACGGACAAGTGAAGGTGTCGGGTGCCGAGGGCCGCCCAAATGGGTCGATCGAGCATCGTTTTGGATATTATGCTGTCCGCTTCCCGTACAGGAAGACCGATCATGCCCACCGCCAAGGCCAAATCCGCGGATTCCAGCCGCACCGTGGAGCGCGTCCAGACCGGTGTCCGCCTGGAGAAGCGGCTGCTCAAGGTGCTGAAGGGACTGGCCGAGTCCCTCGATCTGTCCCTCGGCGATCTGCTCGAAGGGATCGCTCTTCATGCGCTCGACAACAAGCTCCCCTTCAAGGCGGCGACCCTCGACAAGATCGCGGATCTGCGTCGGGTCTACGGCCTCGAGCTGCGGGCCGAGGACAGTCACCAGCTGCGTGAGCGATAGGCCGATGGAGGGACCGTCGCGGGCTCATATGAAGCGCTGGATCCGGGCATCCTGCGCGAGCCAAGCGCGCCTCGGGCAAAAGGCGTGGTTTTTGCCCGAGGCTCCGCCACCTGCGGCGGCGGGGCACCTCCGTGTGCCTGCCATGCGTTCGTGCCGCCTCGTGATTCGGGGGCGGCTCGCCGTAGCTTCGGTGTCGGCCCTGCTGCTGATAAGCTGCGCGGGCCCGGGATCGAGGTTTGCTCGCCAGCCGTCTCATCCAGTGGACGTCCGGGCCGTCATCGACCGCGCTCTGCCTGCCGCGGTCTCCGATCGGGCCGGCTGGACGGCGGATATCACCCTCAGCTTCTCCAAGCTCGGCCTGCCGCCGACGCGCGCCAACGCCTGTGCGGTCGTGGCCGTCATCGAGCAGGAGTCGGCCTTCCAGGTCGATCCGGTCATTCCCGGTCTCGGCAAGCTGGCTTTGCGAACGATCGATGAGCGCGCGACCCACGCAGGAGTGCCGCTCGTCCTCGTGCACGCGGCGCTCGATCTGAAATCCACGGACGGACGGTCCTACCGCGATAGGATCAGGGTGGCCCACACCGAAAAGCAGCTCAGTGACGTGTACGAGGACTTCACCGGCCGCGTGCCGCTGGGCCATCGGTTGTTCGCCAGCTGGAACCCCATCCGCACGCGCGGTCCCATGCAGGTCAATGTCGCCTTCGCCGAGCGGTTCGAAGCGGTGAAGCCCTATCCCTACCATGCATCCGGGCGCGACCTGCGCGACGAGCTCTTCACGCGCCGCGCCAGCATTTACTTCGGCGTCGCGCATCTGCTCGACTACCCGGCGCCCTATGACACGTACCTCTATCGCTTCGCCGATTACAACTCTGGCCAGTATGCCAGCCGCAACGCCGCTTTCCAGCAGGCCGCGGCCATCGCCGCCGGCAGGCCGCTCACCGCGGATGGCGCGCTGCTCGCCCACGACCCGGACGTCAAGGGCGCCGGCAGCACGCAGCGTCTGCTGTTCGCGATCGCAGGAAAATTGCGCCTGAGTGACGACGACATTCACGCGGCGCTCGAACAGGGCACGGAGGCCGGTTTCGGGCGCACCACCCTCTATCGCCGCGTATTCGAGTTGGCGGATCGCAGGAGCGGGCGCCGCCTGCCGCGCGCCGTCCTGCCCCGGATCCGCCTCGAAGGACCGAAGATCGTGCGCCCGCTGACAACAGGTTGGTATGCGCGCCGCGTGAACGGCCGCTTCGAGCGCTGCCTGCGCGGTTGAAGACCCGCCGCTCTCGATGAGCGGACAGCCCGGGGCGGCGGGGTGGAGTTCCCTATTCGGGCTGCCCACGGTAGGCTCGCACCCTCGGTTCACGGCCGCACGCAGCGGGCACAACAACAGGGGGATGCCGCATGTTCGTGATGAATCCGTCCGGTTTTCGGGGCAGGGCTGCGCTGCTCGGTCTGGTGGCGCTGCTGTCCGCCGGCGCTGCCGCGGCCCAGGGCCGACATCTGACCGCACAGGACTACGCGCGCGCGGAGCGGTTCATGCCCTACGCCACCGGGCCGCTCGTGGATCATGACGTGCAGAGCGTGCACTGGCTCGATGAGCGGCGCTTCTGGTACGTCGACCACGATTCCAGCGGCGATCATTACCTGCTGATGACCGCCGCCGGCGGCCGCGCCGCTGCCGTATTCGATCAGGACGAGCTCGCCGCCGCGCTGAGCAAGGTGACCGGCAAGCCGGTCGCGGCCGACAAACTCTCGATCAGCGCCATCCGCATCGAGAGCGGCGGGCGGTACGAGATCACCCGGGACGACAAGCAGTACGTCTGCAACCTTACCGGCGAGGCTCATTGCGACGACAAGGCCGGCCTGGTGAAGACCGGCAAGGAGCCCGGCATCGTCTCGCCGGACGGCAAGCTCGAGGCCTTCATCCGCGACTGGAACCTGTGGGTGCGCGATACCGCCACCGGCAAGGAGACCCAGCTCACCACCGACGGCAGCAAGGACTTCGGCTACGCCACCGACAATGCGGGCTGGCTGCACTCCGACCGGCCGGTGCTCAACTGGTCGCCGGACTCGACCGAGATCGCCACGTATCAGCAGGACCAGCGCCATGTGGGCGACATGGATCTGGTCGGCGCGCGCCTGGGCCACCCCGTGCTCGAGCAATGGAAGTATCCCGTGCCCGGGGATGCGAACGTATTCATGATCGAGCCCGTCGTCATCGCGGTGGCCAGCCGGCAGATGGTGCGTCTGCAGATGCCGGCGCAGCAGCGGTTGTCGAGCCTGTGCGATGACATCAGCTGCAAGTCGGACGGCAATTGGGACGACGTCCAGTGGGCTGCCGACGGCAAGACCCTGGCGCTCGTGACGACCTCACGCGACCGCAGGCACGAGTGGTTTCGGATCGCGGACCCGCACACGGGTGCTGTGCGCACCGCGTTCGAGGACAGCGTCGCGACCTACTATCGCAGCGGCATCGACTCCGTGAGCTGGCGTTACCTTCCGGCCTCGGACGAGGCGATCTGGTACAGCGAGAGCAGCAACTGGGGCAATCTCTATCTCTACGATCTCAAGACCGGCAAAATCGAGCATCCGATCACCACGGGCACCGGCGATGTGACGGAGGTCGTGCACGTCGATCGCAGGAAGCGCACGGTCTGGTTCCGCGCCGTGGGCCGGACGCCCGGCCTGAATCCGTACTACCAACAGCTCTGGAAAGTCAACCTGGACGGCCGCGGCGCCAGGCTGCTGACGCCGGAGCCGTGCGATCACACGATCAGCATGGCGCCGCAGGGCGGCTGGTTCGTCGACAGCTGCTCCACTCCGACCCAACCTCCGGTCACCACGCTGCGCAAGGCAGGCAACGGCCGCATCCGCGCACGGGTGGCGACCGCGGACATCTCCCGCCTGAAGGCCGCCGGCGGCTGGCAGCCGCCGGAGCCGATCGTCGTCAAGGCGCGCGATCACCAGACGGACCTTTACGGCCTGATGTTCAAGCCCAGCGACTTCGATCCGCACAAGCACTATCCGATCATCGACTACGTCTATCCCGGTCCGCAGATCGGCTCGGTATTCAACTTCGATTTCGACCCCTCGCGTTACGACGACCAGTCCCTGGCCGAGCTCGGCTTCATCGTGGTGGCGATCGACGGCATGGGAACGCCGTACCGCTCGGCCAGCTTCCAACGGCTGTGGTACGGCAACATGGGCGACAACACGCTGCCGGACCAGGTCGCCGCGCTGAAGGAGCTGGGCGCCCGGTATCCCTGGATCGATCTCACCCGCGTCGGCATCTGGGGGCACTCGGGCGGCGGCAACGCCACGGCCGACGCCATGTTCCGCTATCCGCACTTCTTCAAGGTCGGCTGGGCGGAGAGCGGCAACCACGACAACCGCAACTACGAGAACCCCTGGGGCGAGATGTACCAGGGCCTGCTCGTGCGCGGCAAGGACGGCAAGACCAACTACGACAACCAGGCCAACCAGCTGCTGGCGTCGCAGCTGCAGGGTCATCTGATGCTCACCTACGGCACGATGGATGACAACGTGCCGCCCGAAAGCACTCAGCTGGTCGTGCAGGCGCTGATCAAGGCGAACAGGAACTTCGACATGATCGCCATTCCCAACGCGCGCCACGGCTATCTCTACGCGACGCCATACATCACGCGGCGCCGGTGGGATTACTTCGTGCGCTATCTGGCCGGTGACGTCCCGCCCGAAAACTTCGCGCTGAGGCCCTGGCCCTGGAAATGACGGCGAGGCCTGACTGCAGGCCCTGACGACAAACTAGGCGGCTCCCTCCAGCATGGCGATGGCCCGCCGGCGCGCGCCGGATTCGTCGATCCGGCCGGTGGCGATGTCGGCGACCAGGCGGGCCTGCTCGCGGTAGCGCAGGATGTAGAGGGAAGCCCCCACGTTGTGGGCGGCTTCGGCGAGCGCGGCGCGGATGTCGGGAGCGAACTGCTCCCCCGCGGGTGGACGGCATACGATCGCGCCGCTCAGCATTTCGCCGACGACCATCGGAAACGCCACGCTGTCGGACCCCACGGCGCTCGCGAGCCCGTGCAGATCGACTTCCTGCCTCCGGGCCCGAAGCGAGACGAAGGCCGGATCATCGACATCGACGGCTTCCGGCCATGCGCGCCCCTTCGAGCCGCGCAGTTGATAGCCGGCGAGCGCACGCTCATAGATGGCCACCGCATCGCAACAATGGTGCAACCGCTCGATGGCCGTCTCGAGCAGCCGGCTCTGTTGCTCGATGAAGGCGCATTCGGCGGCGAAGGACCTCAGGGTCGCGATGGCGAGGCGCTGCTTGCGGAAGAAGATCCGCTCGACCCGGTGCTCCAGCCGCCGATGCAGCGGACTCAGCGCCACCGCCAGCAGCAGCGCGGCGATCGCCTGCAGCGCCCAGCTCAGCTTGTCGCCCACCGCGAGCTCATGCAGTCCCAGCTCCAGCAGCGAGAAAATGCCGAACAGAGAACCGGTGATCGCCGCATACACGAGGGCACGGTTGACGACGAAGGAAACATCGACCAGCCGCGTCCGGATCGCCGCGTAAAGATAACCGCCCATGCAGAGCAGCCGGGCCGTATAGACGAACTCGAAGAGATACGGATAGCGGTCCTGCACCGGCTCGAGCGCGAAGACGGCCAGCGCGCACACGAGCAGGAAAGCGGTGCTCCACAGCACCCAGCGGATCCTCAGCCGGCTCTCGTGCGGCGCCCGGCGGTAGCCCGCGAACAACATCAGCACCGGAATCGCGATCAGCGTGATGGTGAACGCCTGGACCGCCGCCGGGACCGCGGGGGGAAGGGCGATTCCGAAGTACGTGGCCGAAATATGCCGCGTCAGGTCGAGACCCAACGCCGCCAGGCCCAGGCCTATCATCACCGCGCGGGCGAGCCGCCGTGCCCGGCCCGACACCCCGGCGCCCGCGAGGCCCTCAGCCATGACGTAGAGGCCGGGCAGGGCGAAGAAATATTGCGACTCGACCGCGATCAGGATCAGCCACACGGTCAGCAGCGGCTCCACCAGAACGGTGGCGAGGCTCAGCAGCGCGCTCGCGATCAGCCCGTAGAGCGATAGCGCGCACAGCCCCGCGGCAACGCGATCCTGCCCGCGCCACAGCGTCAGCAGGGCGAGCACCGCCAGGAAAGGCGTGGTCAGGAATGCGGTCACCAGCCGGCCCAAGAGATCCGACTCGAGGGGCGGAGCGGGCCGTGCCGTGACGGAGGTATACAGAATGCGGCTGCCGCGGATCACTGCGATGCCGACCGGGGCGCCGACCGCAACCGCCACGCCGTAAATGGTGATGGCGCGGGCGGCCGGACTCATCTCCCCGAGAGCCAGAACGTCTCCATCACGTAGAGGCGAGGGCAGCGCGAAGTGGTTGTCGCGGTGCACGACATAGAGGCCGTTTGCCTGCTGCACCGCATCGAGGGGCAGAGTGCCGGCGGACCACACGCCCAATGTCTGCAGCAGCACGATCGCGATGCTCGCCAGAGCCGCCGCGGTCAGTGACAGCCGGATTGCGTACCCACGGCTCATTCGGCCTCCCATCGAGGCACTTCATCTGAGCGGGCCCCGTGGCCGCAATCGTACCGAATAGCGATGGGCCTTTGGGAGCGCCCCGCGTCCGTCAGGGGCGGCCGTCGCCTTCGATCAGCGGGAAGCCTTCGTCCAGCCAACCGGCGATGCCGCCGATCATGATCTTGACCGGGCGCCCCAATGTGCTCAGACGAACGGCCGCGCGCGCGGCCCCGTTGCAATGCGGACCGGCGCAGTACGCGACGAACAGCGTCTCCGGCGGCCAGGCGGCCATTCTGCCGGCGAGGATTTTTCCGTGGGGCAGACTGAGCGCCCCCGGGACGTGGCTCGTGCGGAAGAGCTCGGGGCTGCGAACGTCGAGCAGGACGAACCCCGGCTCGCCGGAGCGCAGCGCCTGCTGGACGTCCCAGCAATCGGTCTCGAAACCGAATAGCCGCTGGAAATGCGCCAACGCATCGCAGCTCGGCGCGGCCGCGGTCGAAGTGACGTTGTTCGGCATGAGTTGCCTCCCGGAGCAGCGGGCGCAGTTTCGCGTCCGCGGCAGCCGGTGACAATCGGCATGAATGCCATATATCATCGAAATCATGCCAAAGGCGCGCCGCGCTCGAAACCGCCTGGTCGTGGCGCTGCTGCACGAGCGGGTCGCCACCTTCGAGCTCGGGATCGTCGCCGAGATATTCGGCCTGCCGCGGCCGCAGATGGGGCCGGACTGGTACCGGTTCGTCACGGCTGCGGAGGAGCGCAGGCCGCTGCGCGCCACCGGCGGCCTGCACGTCTACCCCGAGGCCGGGCTCGAGGCGCTCGCCCAGGCGGATACCGTGGTCATACCCGGGTGGCGCACTGACGGCGCGCGGCCCACTGCGGCAGTGAGACAGGCGTTGTCGGATGCGTATGACCGCGGGTCCCGTCTGGTGTCGATCTGTTCCGGCGCTTTTCTCCTGGCCGCGTGCGGCTTGCTTGCGGGCCGTCGCGCCACCACTCATTGGCTGTATGCCGGCAAACTTCAGGCGCTCCACCCCGACATCGCCGTCGAGCCGGACGTTCTATATGTCGATGAGGGGCAGGTGCTGACGTCGGCCGGTTCCGCGGCGGGCGTGGATCTCATGCTGCACATCGTCCGCAAGGACTTCGGCGCCCGCACTGCGAACGACGTCGCGCGGCGGATGGTGATCGCGCCTCACCGTGAAGGCGGCCAGGCCCAGTTCATCGACCGTCCGGTTCCCCGACATGCCGACCGGCTCGGCTCGCTGTTGGAAGCCGTCGGGCGGCGGCCGGCAGAGCGCTGGACGATCGCCCGCATGGCGCGCAGGGCGTCCATGAGTCGGCGAACCTTCATCAGGCGTTTCTGCGAATCCACGGGAATGTCCCCGGGGGAATGGGTGATCGGTGCCCGCCTCGAGACCGCCCGCTTCCTGCTCGAGTCGACGGCGGCAGACATCGAAGAGATCGGCCGGAAGTCCGGCTTCGGCGACCCGGCCGCGCTCCGCTACCATCTCAGGCGGCGCGTCGGCCTGACTCCCACGGCCTATCGCGCTTCGTTCAGGGCGACCTGACCGGCGCGCCTTGCGGCACGGAGCGCCGCCCGGCGCCGCCGGGATGGCGCGCGCACCACGCGACGATCAGGCCGAAAACCAACATCGCCAGCAGATCCTCGGCCCCCTTGGCCGGCCGAAAACGCGCGAGCACCTCGCGCAGGGTGACCGGCGCGGCCGAGAGCGGCATGACGATGAAGTTCATCACCGGATAGATCACCATTCCCGCCAGCAGCCCGCCGAGCCACCACCGCGCGCGCAGCCGCGGCATGCGCGCCGTCACGAACCAGTAGATCGCCGCGATGATCAGCGACATCGCCCACTGCAACAGCAGCCCGAGCCAGGCCGCCCATTCGCCTGCGGACAGCGCCGCCACTCCCAAAACTCCGCTGGCGATGTAGTGGGCGATGAGCACCGGGCTCGCCCGGTTGATGAGCGCCGCCGCCCCGATATCCACGGTGCCGGCCGCCAGGCCGCCTGTCAGTATTGCCCGGAGTCCCGACGTTGCAGCGCTTCTCATGAGCCGGCCCCTCCCGCTGAAGATGCAGATCGCGGCGGGGGGATTATAGGGTGCCGGGTGGTTACATCGTGCGGCCGGAAGTGGCCATTGCCGCCCACCGCCCGTTGGTGTGACGCTGCGGGCGGACGTGCTGCCTCGTTTCGATGCGTGTCGAATCTTCCCGGGTCCGCCCGGCTATGGGGTGGTACCGGCGTTCGCGAGGGACCCTGCATTGCGCAACCGAGAAACAGTCGATTTGCGGGACAACCCGCCGCGTGCTCAGATGCCCCCCATGCGTGCCGTGCTGGGGATTCTTCGGCTGCCGCGTGCGCTCCTGGCGGCTGTTGCCCTGGCCGGCGCGGCCGCCCCGCTTGCTGCCTTTTCCCAGGGCGTCCTCGCGGCGCCCGCGGCGCCGGCACCCTCGGCCACCGCACTCTCGCCCTCGGCTCCCGCAGCCATCACGGATGCCCCCCGGCCTCTCAGGCCGGAGGATCGCCTGCTCGCGTGCCCGACGACCCGGGATTATGTCGGCAGGGTGGTCGCCACCGTCATGCTCAACGGCAAGGGACCTTTCAGGTTCATCGTCGATACCGGAGCCAACGATTCGACCGTGTCGCCGCAGCTCGCTTCGGTGCTCGGGCTGGCCCCGTCGGTTGGCAGGTCGCTGCGGATCGCGGGCGTGACTGGTACTGCGATCGTGCCGTCCGTCCCGATCGAAAGCCTGCGCGCAGGCGCCCTCGTCATCGAGCATTCAGAGGTTCCGGTGATCTGGTCGCCGGTCATGACAGGCGCCGACGGCATACTGGGCGCCGCCGGCCTGGCGCAGGACACCCTGCTCGTCGATTTCCGACACAACACGGTGGTGATCCGCCCGGCGGACGCCGCCGCCATCCCGCCGGGATACACGCGGGTGCAGGCCCGGCGCCTCGCCAGCGGGTTGCTCAGCGTGCCCGGCGACGTGGGCGGCGTCCCCGTCGATGCGATCATCGACACCGGCTCGCCGCAGACACTCGGCAACCTGGCGCTCTTCCGCGCGCTCTACTCCAGACCGGGAGCGGGCGACAGGGCGAAGGTCTATGGCATCACGAAGCAGGTGCGCCCCGGCAACGTGCAGATAGCCCCGACGGTCGATCTGGGCGCGATCCGTATCGGCAACGCCGCGTTGGTCTTCGGCGATTTCCCCATCTTCAAAGTGTGGGGATTGACGGACCATCCGGCGATCATCCTGGGCATGGATGTCCTCGGGACCGTCGACGCCTTCTCGATCGATTTCCGCCACGCCGAAATCGGCGTCGCGCCGCAGGAATACGATCTCACCGAGCGCATCCCGCTGACCGGCTGACCGGCGCCGATGCTGCGTCGGCTTTCCCCGTTACTTACACTCGGCGGCGGCGCGCGGATGCAGCGCGTCCGTTGCAAACGTAGGTTGACGAGCAGCATGACTCGCCTGCTCGTAGCTGTAGGCCAGCCCCAACAGCCGCGCCTCGGACCACTTCGGTCCGATGAACGAGAGTCCCACCGGCAGCCCGTGGACCTCGCCCATCGGTACGGTGATGTAAGGATAGGCGGCGACCGCCGGCAGGCTGCTGTCGCCCCCGCTGGCCGAGTCGCCGTCGATCAGATCGATGACGAAGGCCGGGTTTTGAGTGGGCGAGATCAGCGCGACGACCCGGTGTTCCTTCAACAGCCGATCGATCCCGTCGGGTCCCGCGAGACGCAGATTGGCCGCCCGCGCCTTGATGTATGCGGGATCCTGCAGGCCTTTCGTGCGCTCCGCCTTGATGAAGAACCCCTGCCCGAACCAGGGCATCTCCGCGGGGTGCGAGTCATCGAAAGCGATCAGCTGCGCCAGCGTCCGGGTCTTCACCGCGGGCGGCGAGCCCGCGAGATAGGAGTTGAGATCCGCCTTGAGCTCCGTCAGCAGGACGATGTTCTCGTTCCTGCCGGTCTTTGTCCGGTCGTAGTCATCGACATCCACCAGGGTCGCGCCCTGCGCTTTGAGCACTGCGAGGGTGCGTTTGAACGCGCCCATCGTCTCCGGGGTGAAGCCCCTGAAGAAAAAGCGTGCGACGCCCAGGCGCACCCCCGCGAGGGCGTGCGGATTGAGCGCTGTCGTGTAGTCCATACGATGCGCATTCGCATCGGCAGTGGCCGGATCGGCGGGATCGCTGCCGGCCATTGCCGTCAGGAGTATGGCTGCATCGCGCACCGTATGCGTGATGGGTCCCGACGTATCCTGCGTATGGCTGATCGGTACGATCCCCGCGCGGGAGATGAGGCCCACGGTCGGCTTCAGTCCCACCAGCCCGTTCATCGAAGACGGGCAGCCTATCGAGCCATCCGTTTCCGTACCGACCGCCGCCGCCGCCATGCCGGCCGCGACCGCGGCCGCGGACCCGGAGCTCGACCCGCATGCCGTGCGATCGAGCATGTAAGGATTGCGCGTCAGGCCGCCCACCGCGCTCCAGCCGCTGCTCGAGTGCTCCGAGCGGATATTGGCCCACTCCGAGAGATTGGTCCGGCCGAGGATCACCGCGCCGGCGCGGGACAGGTTCTGCACGACCGTGGCGCTTCTGTCGCGCACGTTCCGGGCAAGAGCCAGGGAGCCGGCGGTGGTGGGCACCCCGGCGATGTCGATGTTGTCCTTGATCAGGATGGGCAGCCCATCCAGCGGGCCGCGCGCCTTGCCGGCTGCCAGGCGCGCATCCGACGCTCGCGCTTCGGTCATCGCGCGCGGGTTGAGGCCGATGACCGCATGGACCTCGCCGTTCATCGCACCGATCCGCGCTTGGTAGTCGGCGACCAGCGCCTGCGAAGTGACCCGATGAGCCGCCAGATCCGCGGACTCTTCGCTGGCCGCCTTGCAGATCGCCGGGTAGCCGCCGGCCGCGGCCGCGGGCCCGGAAGCACCCAGGGATACGAGCAGCGCACCGATGCAGGACGAGAGAAGAAGATGCCTCACGGAGCCCCTCCATCAACGTTGTTCTTGCACGGCCCGGACGGGGCCCCGCGACGAGAGCGGACGGGCGAGTATGCCACGGCGGCGCCACCGGCCCAAAAAAAGCCCCGCGCGAGGCGGGGCTTCGAGTCGAACCGCGGATCCGGACTTCGATCAGACGTCATGGCCGGGCGCGAGTAGCATCCGGGCCCTAACGGGTTTGTGAGTGAAGGGAGCAGAGAGGTCTGCCTCCCGGCAATAACGTGGATTACGTGGGTGAGCACGCAGAGCCACACGCACA
>Ga0335075_10000197_pt1 | contig 115575 bp, 103 predicted proteins | sample Lox_Sample_24_FD_206723 | JGI IMG/M metagenome (GOLD analysis project Ga0335075, IMG submission 206723) | Soil microbial communities from Loxahatchee National Wildlife Refuge, Florida, United States - Lox_Sample_2.4 | ecosystem: Environmental > Terrestrial > Soil > Wetlands | place: USA... | reverse complement strand
GCCAGGTGCTCGAAGCGGTTCCCTTCCCGCCACGACCATACGATCAGCCTGCGCGTGGGGACGGGACCAGGCATGGAGAATTTTCCGACCACGCGCGTCTGCTCCACGTGCGGCCGCGAAGCGTCCAAAGCTCCATTGGCCATCAGCAGCGCGCCCAGAATCCACGGAACGGGAATCAGCCCGTAATAGATCCGTTTCAGCGCCTCGGTTTCCGTGTGGCGCACCGCTCGCCGCTCCACCACGATGGCCAGCCCCAGCACTCCGAAAAAGAGCAGGCCGCCGAAAATCAGCATCTTGTCCAGATCGAGCGCCGGGTAGAAGCCGCTGGCGGTGACGAAGAGAATCGCGCCGAGCAGGAAAATGGCCGTGCGGTTCAGCAGCGTTTTGCGCAGCGAGAATTCCGCGGCAATCGAACTGAGCCCGCAGTAGTCGCACACGTCGGCGTCTCGCTCAGACCCGCAATTCAGGCATCGGGTCATCTGCACGCGCTCTTGCCTCCTACAGGGCTATCGATCAGGGCCGGGCAACGGCGGATGCCGCCTCGTTCCGGCAGCGGGACGCCACTTATATTAGACACCATGGCGCGCCGAACGGTTCGCTGGCCATGATTCTTTCGGGAGGGGCTATCGGTTTTCGTGACGTATGCTGGAGGGTTGCTGGTCCAGACAAACCATGTTCTGGTCGCGTCCGTTGGCCAGCAGTTCGCAATCGATTTCCTGCGCGCTGCGCACCGCCTGCTGGTAATTCGTGCCGGAAGCGGAAGCGCAATGCGAGTTGCCGTTGAAACTCATGCACACTTCGTACTGGTCGCGCGTGGCCTGAAAAGAGGAATACGCCAGGATGCCGATAAAAAGCGCCGCCCCCAGCCCGATGATCCATCCGAGTTCCTTCGTTTTTTTGGCCATTCGCCGCCTCCACCGTTTCGCGCCGGGGTTAAGCCTAGGAAAAAAGGCGCCCGCACACGCGGGACCAAAAGCCACGGTCACCCACAAGACCGTCGCGCCGCGCCGTCACACTCAGCCTGGCGCCTCGGCGCTTTCCGAGCGGCGCAGCAATTCGTTGTCGATGTATCTTCGCACATGCGGCGCCAAAGTTTCGAGTCCGGAGAGGTCGCGCAGGTCTCGCAGCGTCAGGTCCGGCAGAAACGCCAGAACCGCCGGCGCGGGAGCGGATGGATTGCGCACCAGCGCCACCCGCACGTTATAGACGTGCGACCACTTCGGATGCTGCGCGATGGCCGCCACGGAGCGCTCCGGCACTCCCGCTTTCCCCAGCACTTTCAGCACCTGGCTCTCGGTCAGATGCGCGTTGTCCAGCGCCAGCTTGATGGCCTGCGGATGCCCCTCCGCCAGCAGCGCGCCGGCCACCCGGGAGGGCCCCCGCCGCGCCAGCGTCAGCTTTTCGCCGACGGGCAGGTGCGGCACGCGCGCCAAAATCATCTCTTCGGCGGCGCGCCGGATGTCCGCCGGGGCTGACGGCAGCAAGCTCAAGCGCGCGAGGTCGAAGAGAAAAAGCTGCCGGGCCATCGCCAGTGCCATGCGTTTGGGCGTGCGCGGATGGCGCGCGAGCGCGAGGCGAATATTTTCGTGTGCCGTCCATGCGGCCTTTTCGCCCACGGCGGCTACCAGCGCGGTGGATAGATCGAGGCGGCCCAGCAGCGCCGCCACGTGCGGCTCTTCGAGATTGGGATTTTCGAGAAGGGCCAGCAGGATTTCTTCGCGGCCGTCGTGCACCAGCGCTTTCAGCGCTTCGCCCGGCGCCGAGCGCGCGTATTCGAGGTCGACTTCCGCCTCAGGCGGCATTTCCCTCGGCACGCGCAGACTGGATGGCCAGGCGCACCGCGGCTTCCGCCGGCGAAATCTCCACCGGCGCAAAACGCGCGAGCGGCAGCGCTTTCTTCACTTCCGTCTCGATGGCCGCATCAAAAAACTTCGAGCGTCCATAAACCCCGCCAACCTTGGCGATCGGCGCTTCGCGGTCGTGCCACCCGAGCTGATTGGCCGCGGCGGCAGCAAGTCCGGCGAGAGACGCAGCGGCACTCGAGAGAATCTGGCGCGATACCGCGTCGTCTTTGTCAGCGAGCTGCGCCACCAGAGGAAATGTTTTGGGGAAGATGTCGTCCGGATTTTTCGCAATCGCGTCGCGTATCAAACTCCAACCAGGGGCTTGGTGCCATGCGATGATCCGCTTGGAAAGCTCGGTCGCCGGTCCACGGCCCTCGTCCGTGCGAACAACCGCTTCAAACGCGCGCCGGCCGATGTCGAACGCGCTGCCTTCGTCGCTGAACCACGGGCCGTGGCCGCCGGCGCGAACCTGGCGGCCGGCACTGTCGCGTCCTAACGCAGCCGAGCCGGTTCCGGCAAGGAGCAGAATCCCTTCGCCGCTGCCAAACGCCGCCTCGTGCGCGACATCGAGATCGGTGGTTACTCGGACCCGGGCGTTGGGAAAGCCGCCTTTGAAAAACGTGGCTGCGCGCCGTGCGACTCCGGTAGTGCCAGCGCCGCCGAGCCCCGCGCAAATTCCTCCGATGTGGGCGGCGTGCAGTTTGTGGCGTTTCAAAACGCAATCGGCCGCCTCACTGAGGGCGAACCACGCTCGCATATATCCGGCGCGTAGCGGATTCGATGGCCCGGTAAACGCGCGCGCCAATACGTTGCCGGCAGAGTCGGCAAGCACGCATTCGGTTTTCGTGCCGCCGCCGTCAAATCCCAGGCAGAAATTGGCTTCCGATGCTGAAATTTTCTGAGACATAGGCTCCTCGGTGCGACGGCAAATTTTAAAATCGGAGATTCGAGCTGCGCCAGGGGATCGCAAGCTCGCGCCAAGTTTGGAGACGAAACCGCCGCCGCGCTGCACCGATGACAATACGTCACAATGATTGCTGATTATGAATTCTTCGGAATCGTGCCCGACGCCGGCGCCGCTGCAGCTCCTTCCCCTTGGTTCCCGTGAGCCATTTTACACCCGGCCGCACCCCGCGTGATGCGGAACGAAAAAAAGCTCACAACCCCCTGGCGCTGAGTAGCTTGCATACGTTTACAGAACAAGCACACGTTGATTACGGCCGGAACGAAACACACGCGCGGTTTCGGTATCGAGAGGCAAACCGGGTGCTCTATACTGCTGCAAAATGAAAGCGCGAACAAAACTTTCTGGCGGGACTGGCGCCTGTGCGATCGTCAGCCGCAATTCTGCTCATGGCGCGCGCTGACGGCAGCAGGAAATCCGGTCGCGGCAAACGTCCACACGCGCGGGCCGAGAATTCCTGGGTGGAGCGGACGCTTGCCAAACTAAGGTTGCGCGAAAAAATCGGGCAGATGCTGGTGACCACGTTTTTCGGCGGTTTTGAGTCCGCGGAGAGCGCCGACTTTCGCGCCCTGTTGCGCGACGTTGACGAAATTCGTGTCGGCGGATTGATTTTAGAGACGCGACGCACGCCGGTCGGCATTCAGCGCAGCCAGGTCTATCCGGCCGCGACTATTGCGAATGAGCTGCAGCGGCGAGCGACGATTCCTGTACTGATTAGCGCGGATTTCGAGTACGGCACACGCATGCGCCTGGAAGAAGGCACTCCCCTTCCCGCTCCAATGGCCATTGCCGCCGCGGGCGATCCGAAGCTTGCGTACGAAGCCGGAAAAATCACCGCGCTCGAAGCCCGCGCCGCCGGCGTGCATTGGGTTTTTGCGCCAGTAGCTGACCTGAACAACAATCCCGAAAATCCGATTATCAACTTCCGCTCGTTCGGCGAAGATCCTCGCGCAGTGGCGAAGTATGTGGCGGAGTACGTTCGCGGAGCAGAAGAAAATGGCGTTCTGGCGACGGCTAAACATTTCCCCGGGCACGGCGACGTGAACGTCGATTCACACCTGGCGCTCGCGACGATCGCGAGCAGCCGCGGGCAACTGGAACGCAACGAACTGGTTCCATTTCGCGCCGCGATCGCGGCGGGCGTTAGTTCGATTATGCCGGGACATTTGGCTGTTCCAGCGTTGGAACCAGAGCCGAAAGTGCCAGCGACGCTCTCGCACAAAATTCTTACCCGCTTGTTGCGAGAAGAAATGAAATTCGATGGCCTGATTGTCACCGACGCGATGGAGATGGCGGGTGTCACGTCGCTGTATCCTCCCGGAGAAGCTGCGGTGCGGGCAGTCGAAGCAGGAGCGGATGTGGTGCTGATGCCGCCAGTACCGGGCGCGGCACTCTCAAGCATTGAAGACGCGGTCGGATCGGGGCGAATTTCCGTAGAGCAAATCGATGCATCGGTGCGGCGGATACTGGCGGCGAAAGCACGGCTTGGGCTCCATGAAAAACGGTTTGTCGACATTGAGCGCTTGAACGAGCGATTCGCCAGACCCGAATTCGCGGCGAAAGCGCAGGAGATTGCCGACCGAGGGATTACGCTCCTGCGCGACGATGTCAATCTTCTGCCGCTTGATTCGACGCGGCCGCTGCGCGTCCTGCTCGTGGCGCTTTCCGGCGACCGCGATGCGTGCCCTGCCGAGACTCTTGCGCCTGAAGTTTTGGCGCACGTCGACGAGCTCACGGTGCTCCGCGCGGACACCCATTTTTCCAGCGTGAAGATGCTCAAGCTTCCGCCGCCCGATTCCTACGATATCGCCGTCGCTGCTCTGTTTGTGCGCGTGGCGGACCGCAAAGGGCACGTCGGATTTCCTGACGATCAGCGTGAATTTGTGAACGAGCTGATCTCCACTGGGAAGCCGACGATTGTGGCGGCGTTTGGGAGTCCGTATTTGATAGAGTGCTTTCCGAATGCCAAGACGTGGATTGCAGCGTTTTCGGCAAACAGTGTGGCGCAAACAGCCGTGGCGCGCGCACTGTTCGGAGAGATTTCAATCGGCGGCAGAATCCCAGTGACGGTGCCGGGAGTCGTGGAGCGCGGCGCCGGATTGGCTGTCGTCGCAGATCCAATGACGTTGCGGCCGGCTTCGTGCGAAATGTCGGAACGCTTGAAGCCTGCGTATGCCTTGCTTGAACGCGCCGCAAAAGGCGGAGCCTTCCCCGGCGGCGTGCTGGCCGTCGGCTGGAAAAACCAGCTGGCGGTACACGCTTTCGCCAAGCTTACGTACGAAGCAAAATCGGCGCGGGTAACGCCGGACACGATTTACGATGTCGCTTCGCTGACCAAACCAATCGTCACCACCACCGCCGTGATGATGCTGGCCGAGAAAAACCAAATCGATCTGGACGCGCCCGTTGCACGCTACGTGCCGGAATTCAACGGCGGCGCCCAATCGGATCCCGATCCCGAATGGCGCACCCGCATCACCGTGCGGATGCTTCTGCTGCACAACGCGGGTCTTGCCGCGCACCGCGATTTTTACAAGCGAGCGAAGAACCAACAACAGGTGTTTGCACGAGTGATCGCCGAGCCGCTGGTGCGTGAGCCTGGCGCGCAGATTGAATACTCCGATTTGGGATTCATCATCCTCGGTAAAATCATCGAGACACTAACGGGCGAATCGCTGGACGCGTTTGCCGAAAAGCAGATCTTTACGCCGCTGGGAATGTCCCACTCGCATTTCAATCCAGCGAAGAGGCTGCGAGCGCGCATCGCACCGACTGAAAAAGACTCCGAATTTCGCAAGCGCCTGCTGCGCGGCGAAGTGCATGACGAAAACACCTGGGCGATGGGCGGCGTCGCCGGCCACGCGGGACTTTTCACGACCGCAGCAGAGGTAGCGGCCTTCGCGCAGATGATGCTGAACGGCGGGATTTACGCGCATCGCCGTGTGCTGGCACGCTCGACCATCGAGCATTTCACGGAGCGCCACGAAATCGGCCCCTCGGCGCACGCCCTGGGATGGGACGTGCCGGTAGCGCCCTCGTCTTCCGGGCGCTACCTCTCGAAAAAAGCTTACGGGCACACCGGTTTTACCGGCACGTCGCTGTGGATCGATCCGCAGCGCGAGCTTTTCGTGGTGCTGCTGACAAACCGGGTTCATCCCACGCGCGCCAACGATAAAATCCGCCAGGTGCGGCCGGCGCTGCACGACGCAGTCGTCGAAACTCTCGGGCTCGCGAATGCGCCAGCGACGAACAGGTGACGTCCTCAGCACCGGTTTTGGTGAGCGGCGCGGCATTTCATGTTTTTGGAAGCGTCACCGATATAATGTCTGAAGGTGGCCGGGGCCTCCTTTGAAACCAGCGAAAACGGAACAGCGCAATCCTCGTTCGCGTGGACTCGACCGGAAAAGCACGATCGAGATTCTGCGCGTTTTGAACGGCGAAGATGCGCGCGTGGCGGCGGCGGTCCGCCGCGAGATGCCGAACGTCGCGAGGGCCGTTGACGCTATTGTGCAATCGTTTCGTAACGCCGGCCGATTGATTTACGTGGGCGCGGGAACCAGCGGCCGGCAAGCTGTGCTCGATGCCGCGGAATGCCCGCCAACATTCGGCACGCCGCACAAGTTGGTGCAGGCGATCATCGCGGGGGGCGAAAGGGCGCTGCGTTTCGCGTCCGAGGACGCGGAAGATTCCGCGGCGAACGGCGCGAGCGACTTGCAAGGCGCAGGAGTATCGTCGCGTGACGTGGTGGTGGGAGTTTCCGCGAGCGGCAGCACACCGTTCGTATTGGGCGCGCTGAAGTTCGCCCGCGAACGCGGAGCTACGACGGTGGCGGTCACTTCCAATCCCGGCTCGGCGCTAACGCACGTGGCGCAAATTAAGATCGTGCCGGACACCGGACCGGAAGCCGTCTCAGGATCGACGCGCCTGAAAGCCGGCACGGCGCAGAAGATGGTCCTGAACATGCTGTCTACAGCGTCGATGGTGCGCATCGGCAGGGTCTACGACAACTGGATGATTCATCTGGCGCTGACAAACGGCAAGTTGCAGCGGCGCGGTGCGCAGATTCTGCAAGAGATTACGGGCGCGAACGTGTCTGCGGCGGAACACGCTCTGCGTCAGACGAGACACGATTTGCCCGCGGCGATCGTGATGCTCAAAACTAGCGCGAGCGCACGCGATGCTCGGCGATGGATGAAGCAGGCGAGCGGCAATGTCCGGCGCGCCATCGAAATTGCAAAGCACGGCAAAACTCAGCATAAAAACCGGGGATAGCAGATGGACCAATTCAAGATTCACGGCGGAAGAACACTCAGCGGCGAAGTGCGGATCAGCGGCGCAAAAAATGCAGCGCTGCCCGCCATGGCCGCCGCGCTGCTGACGCCCGAGCCCGTGCGCTTGAATAACATTCCGCACGTGCGCGACATCATCACCATGGCCAAGCTGCTGGCGCACATGCGCTGCCGAGTGGAAAGCCCGGACATTCCCCCCAGCGCGTTCACCATTCAGGCTGAAACAGTTTCGCTCACCGAAGCGCCTTACGAGCTGGTGAAAACCATGCGCGCCTCGGTGCTTACGCTTGGGCCGCTGCTGGCACGCTTCGGGCACGCGCGCGTTTCCCTTCCCGGCGGCTGCGCCATCGGCGCGCGGCCCATCGACCTGCACATTCAAGCGCTCGAGAAATTAGGCGCAACGATCTCGCTCGACCACGGATACGTGGAGGCGCGAGCCAAGCGTCTTCGCGGCGCACGGTTTCATTTTCCAAAGATCACGGTGACCGGCACCGAGAACATCCTCACTGCCGCGGTGCTCGCCGAAGGCGAAACGATCCTGGAAAACTGCGCGCTGGAACCGGAGATCGCGGACCTGGCCGAGTTGCTGGTCAAAATGGGCGCGAAGATTGAAGGAGCCGGCACATCCACGATCCGTATTGAGGGCGTGGACGAGTTGCATGGCGCCGAGCACACCATCATTCCGGACCGCATCGAGGCGGGCACTTTCTTGGTGGCGGGCGCGATGACCGGCGGCGAGCTGACGCTCACCCATTGCGCGCCGCAGCATCTTGGCTCGGTGGTCGCCAAGCTGCGCGAATGCGGCGTGGAAATCCGTTGCGACGCGAACGATGCGTCAATTTTGCGCGTACGCGCACCGAGAAAACTGCGCGCCGCTGACGTGACCACCGAGGAATATCCCGGGTTTGCCACCGACATGCAGGCGCAGTTCATGGCGCTAGCGACACAAGCCGAAGGCGTCTCGCACATTCGCGAAACGATTTTCGAGAATCGCATGCTGCACGCCGTCGAGCTGATGCGCATGGGCGCGAACATTCACATTGAGGGCAATTCCGCCGTCGTTACAGGGCCAACGCCGCTCACAGGCGCACCCGTTACAGCTTCCGACCTGCGCGCCAGCGCCGGGCTGGTGCTTGCCGCGCTGGTGGCGAATAACACCACGACCATCGACCGCGTCTATCACATTGATCGCGGCTACGAACGTATCGAGGAAAAGCTGCGCGCGATTGGAGCGTCGATTGAGCGCGTCTCCCCGAGTGGATCGCCAACCTAAGTGGAACGAATGGCTAGCTTCCAGCCCCGCGTTACGGTCCTGCAGCCAAGTCCCAAATCACTTTGGGGTTCCACCAATGAACAGGCTTCGCGAAAAGTATCACCTCGCCCGCCGTCGGAGTTGCGCCTGCTTTCCCGCACGTATTTGCTAGCACAATCCCTCGCCGAACGATGAGCTTTACTGGATAAGAATAAGCCCTTGTGCCCCATTTATTCGTAGGAGGACGGCAATCGGCCGTCTTGTCCCGATTCGGGATTAAGTCGACCGAATCACCGTATTCTGGGACGGTGTCGACCGTCGCCGTGCGGAAGCATGCTGATGTCTTCCGACCCGGGCTAACGCTTGCACCGTCATGGCTCAAGCGAACGCGCGCGACACCTTCGCGGTTGGTCGCGACCTCCTCAGCAGAAAATACCTCCGGGCTCCCCCAGACCTGTACGATGACGCAACTCTTTCCCAGAGGCTGTCCATTGCTCCCATTCAAATACTTTGATTTTGATTTGAACTTGTTGAGCGTGAAGCTTCACTCCCACACCCAGAATGCCCAGCAAAAGCGCGATGGACCGTAAATGCCGCCCTCTGTCGGAGCTTCTTCTCGCCATGGCTGCCTCCTACAGGACTGGATCGTGGCTTATTCCGGATAGATCAATCCAGCCGTGGAAAATGTACCCGAGCGAACTCCGCCTGCATAGTTTCGAGGCGCGGGTCCTCACGCTAATACAAAAAACGCCACGCGTTTGGCCACAAATGCTGATAAACGGTGTAACCGGAGATGGGGATGCATTATCGAACCCAGAGCGGAAGGCATGAAAACTAAGAGGGGGCGATTGCTCGCTCCCTCTTGGACTTTTGTATTTGGCCGGCGCGTGGACGCCGAAGATACTGCCGCATTGAGGGCGCAGCGGCGAAACTGCCGTATTCACGCAAAGGGAAGAAAAGGATTCCAAGGGAAAGAAACCGCAGGTTTCGTTCCCTTGGAGCAGGCCTACAAATAGGCTGCGCTGAAAATCAGCTTCCGGCGGCTTCGCTCTTCTGCTGCTTGTCGCGCTGCTCGCGGAGCACGGCTTTACGGCTGAGGCGAATCTTGTTGCCCTCGATGGCCAGCACCTTCACCAGGATTTGATCGCCTTCCTTGAGCGCGTCGCGAACGGAACGAATGCGCTGGTCGGCGATTTCGCTGATGTGCAGCAAGCCGTCGGTGCCGGGGAAAAGCTCGACAAACGCGCCGAATTCCGCGATGCGAACGACCGTGCCGAGATAGGTTTTGCCGATTTCGGCGGTGGCGGTCACATCCTGAATCATTTTCAGCGCGGCGTCAGCGGCGGTGCCGTTGTTGGCAAAAACGTGCACTCGTCCGTCGTCCATCACGTCGATCTTCACGCCCGTGGATTCGGTGATCGAGCGGATTTTCTTGCCGCCCGGACCAATCAGGTCACGGATTTTGTCCGTGGGAATGGTGAGCATGTGCAGATGCGGGGCGTAGGTGGAAATTTCCGGACGCGCGCTGGAGATGGTGCTCTCCATAGTGTCCAGAATCTGTAAGCGCGCTTTGCGGGCCTGCGCCAGCGCTTCGCGCATCATGTTGATGCTGACGCCGGCCACTTTGATATCCATCTGCAGGGCGGTAATTCCCTGCCGCGTGCCGGCCACTTTGAAGTCCATATCCCCGTAGTGGTCTTCGGCGCCGGCGATGTCGGTGAGGATCGCGTACTTGTCTTCTTCGACGACCAGGCCCATCGCGATTCCGGCGACCGGCGCTTTGAGCGGCACGCCTGCGTCCATGAGCGCGAGGGATGCGCCGCAAACGGTGGCCATCGAAGACGAACCGTTCGATTCCATGATGTCGGACACGACGCGCATGGCGTAGGGAAAATCGGTTTCCGGCGGGATCAAGCTTGCAACCGCGCGCTCGGCCAAAGCACCGTGACCGATCTCGCGACGGCCCGGGCCGCGCAAGAATTTCACTTCGCCGACGGAAAACGGCGGGAAATTGTAATGCAGCATGAAGCGCTTGAACGCTTCTTCCTCGAACAGCAGATCGAGACGCTGTTTATCTTCCTTGGTGCCGAGCGTGGTGGTGACCAGCGCTTGCGTCTCGCCGCGGGTGAAAAGCGCCGAGCCGTGCACGCGAGGCAGAACGCCTATTTCGCAGGTGATCTGGCGAATTTCGTCGAACTGGCGCGCGTCAGGACGACGACGTCGCTCCAACATGTCCTCGCGGAAAATGCGTTCGCGCAAGCGTTCGAACGCGCGATAGGCCAGTTTCTTCTTTTCGTCATCGTCTTCGGGAATGGATTCGAGGATCTCTTTCTTGATGGCGTCGACGCGTCCATAGCTTTCGAGCTTGGGATATTTCTTGGTATCGAGGGCATCGCGCAGCGCTTCGCCGTGCTTGGTCTTGATTTGCGCGTAGAGCGCGTCGTCAAACGCCGGAGGCTTTACCTCCATTTTCTTGGCGTTGACCCGCGCGCCGAGCTCGCGTATCTGAGCGACGATCTTGCGAATCTCGGCGTGACCAAATTCGAGCGCGTCCGCCATGGCGTCTTCGGAAACTTCAAGCGAGCCGGCCTCAACCATCACGATGGCGTCTTCAGAACCGGCGATAATCAAGTTCAGCAAGCTGGTCTTCTGCTCCGCAACTGTGGGATTCACGACCAATTTGCCGTCCAGAAGTCCCACGCGCACACAGGCGATCGGCCGCGTGAAGGGGATCGCAGATATGTAGAGAGCCGCGGACGCGGCGGTAACGGCGATCACGTCCGGATCGTTTTCGCTGTCCGCGGAAAGCACCATGGCGACGACTTGTGTTTCGGTCGACCAACCTTCGGGAAACAGAGGACGCAGCGGCCGGTCCGTCAGCCGCGAGGTAAGAATTTCGCGCTCCGTGGGGCGCCCTTCGCGCTTGAAAAAACCGCCCGGAATCTTTCCGGCGGCGTAAGTGTACTCGCGGTAATCGACCGTGAGCGGAAGGAAATCCTTCTCGGTGGCCTTGCTATCCATGCATGCGGTGGCCAGGACAACTGTATCTCCGTAGCGCGCCACAACCGCGCCATGCGCCTGCCGTGCCATTTTGCCGGTCTCCAGCGTGAGCCGGCGGCCTCCTAGTTCTAAGCCTACTTGTTCAAACATCCGTCACATCCTTCTCTCCCGGTTCACCGGGACCATTTGTTAGTTGCTGATGAATTTCTTGGCATGCATCTCGAAGGAGAGCTGGCTCGCGAAAACGGCGAAAAGAGTTGTTAGCGAACGCACCTATCCGCAGGGCGCGATAGGACAATCGCACACCACGGCTCGTTTTTTTCGCTTTGTCGCCGATGGAAAACGCGGCCGGTACGGCCGCTCAGGAATTTCACGCTACTTGCGCAAGCTAAGTCGTGCCACAATCTCGCGATACCGATCCGGGTCGCGCCGGTTCAGATAGTCCAGCAGCCGCCGCCGCTTGTTGACCATCATGATCAACCCGCGTCGCGATGCGTGATCTTTAGCGTGGGACTGGAGATGAGTGGTGAGGTAGCTGATGCGCTCGCTCAGCAGTGCGATCTGTACTTCCGGCGACCCTGTATCCTTGACGTGTACCCGGTACTGCTCGATCAGACCGGCCTTGGCTTCGCTCAACTCACCCCTCCGTCTGAAACGTTACGGCCCTGTGCTATTTCGATTTGCCTCTTCAAGATACAAAAATGCTAGCACAGTGCGAGCAGGGCGCCAAAGGAATTTTCCACAAATTCTGGCTGGTCCGGAGTGCGCTGTTGCAACGAACAACGCTTGCAGATGTTCATAATGGCGCGCTGGTCTGTGACGCGGCGCGCTGCACCAAAGCTTATTGCGTCTTGTGTACCAACGAAAGGAACTCGTCGCGCGTCTGTTTGCTGTCGCGGAAGGCGCCCAGCATGGCGCTGGTCACCGCCAGCGAATTTTGCTTTTCCACGCCGCGCATCACCATGCAAAGATGGCGCGCCTCGATGATCACGCCTACGCCTTGCGGCTTCAGCTGTTCCTGAATCGTGGTGGCGATCTGGTTGGTGAGCCGCTCCTGAATTTGCAGCCGACGCGCATACATGTTCACCAGCCGCGCGATTTTGCTCAGGCCGACCACTTTCTTATTGGGCAGGTACGCCACGTGGCATTTGCCGAAGAACGGCAACAAATGGTGCTCGCACAGGCTGTAAACCTCGATGTCGCGCACCACCACCATTTCGTCGTAGCCGACGCTGAACATCGCGTTATTCAGAATCGCTTCCGGATCCTGGCGGTAGCCACTGGTGAGGTATCGCAGCGCCTTCTCGAAGCGCTCCGGCGTTCGCCGCAGTCCTTCGCGATTGGGATCTTCGCCCAATTGCACGATCATCCGCCGGACCAGATCGGCAATGCTTTCCGATCCTGCGGTGTCCGGAACCTCGATCTCGGTTGTGTCGCTTCCGTCGCTCATGGCGTCGCTCCTGACGTCATCCCTGGCGCTAATCCACAAATTCAAAGCTGTTGTTGCTGGTTTCTTCGATCCGCACTCGTTCGAGGCGCGCCGCCGGAAACGGCTTCAATCGGCGGTAAATCTCCCGGCACAAATTTTCGGTGGTCGGCACCAAATCGCCGAACTCCTCAATCTCCTGGTTCAAATATTTATGGTCGAACGCCTCGATTACCTCGCGCTTCACGAACGGATCCAAATCGCCGAGATTCGCCACCATTCCGGTGGCGGGATCCACCGGGCCGGCCACGGTAACCTCCACCACATAATTATGCCCGTGGCCTAACGGATTGGCGCATTTCCCGTACAGTTCCCGGTTTTGTTCTTCGCTGAAACGCCGGCTGTGCAGCCTATGCGACGCCGAAAAGCGGTAACGCCGCGTCAGGGAAATCTTCAACGGCCCGCTCACGGGAGCTCGCCTTTTGCGCCGGATACTGAACCGCCGTGAGGCAGGTTGCCATTCGATTCCATCGTGCAATCCGCAAAAATATCGGGCGATTCGTACACGCGAACGCGATCGAGCCGCCCGTTCGTGATCTTCGCATCGAGCAGCCGCCAGATCGTGGCGGACAAGTTCTCGCACGTCGGGATCTGACCGGCCAACTCGGGAACCTCGTAATTGAGATGGCGGTGGTCCATTCGATCGCAAATCTCCCGCTCCAGGATCTCCTTCAACTCTTTCAGATTGAGCACCATGCCCGTCGCCGGATCCGGCTCGCCCGCGACGGTCACTTCCACGGTATAGTTGTGCCCGTGTCCATGCGGATTATTGCATTTGCCGAAGACCCGGCGATTTTCCTCCGCTGAAAAATTCGGGTTGTGATAAAAATGCGCGGCGGAGAATTCGACTTTTCGCGTCACTCGAATCATGAAATCCTGGCTCGGCGTTCAAAATGCTTTGGCATTTTAGCGCGCGGGGTACGCCCTTCCCTTCCACACTACCTCGCCCCGAGTGTTCTTCCACCACGACGCGAGCAGCGCCGCCGCGTACATCATGAATCCCGGTAAGTAGTATTGGACGTACGAAACCGGGTAAAGATTCCGGTACAGACGAATCGCGTATTGCAGGTGCAGGCGTATAAGCGGCACCAGCAGCAGCGCCGGCAGCAGCCACAACGATGCGGTGGTATGCGCCCGCAGATACATCCAGATGGCCGCCATCGCCGCAGCGTCGAACCACGGCGCCACTTCCAACAATTCCAGCAGCACGCTCCTCGCGGTGCCTCCGGACAGCAGGTACAAATTCTTCGTCCAGCCCTGCCACATTGCGCCAAACGAGCGGTACATCCGCGTGCGCACGATGCCCATCGGCGCGGTGAAGTAAATGGCGTAACCGTGCGACTTCACCCGCCGCGCCAGCGCCACATCTTCCAAAATTTCGGACGCAATCGCCGCGTGGCTGCCCACTGCCTCGTACGCGTCGCGCAAAATCAGCAGGAACTGTCCGTTCGCCGCCGCTTGGGGCCGTTTCGGATCGTTGATCTGCGCGAACGAAAACCGCGCCGCCAGCCGTCCGAAAACGAATGGGATCATGGCTCGCTCCCAAAACGATTCCATCTCCTGCTCCGGCGAGTAGGACACCAGCACCGCCGAATGGTCAACGGCATCTGCCAAGGCACGGCGCGTGGAGCCGAGGTGATGGTATGTGTCGGCGTCGGTGAACAGTAGCCAATCGCCCTTTGCGGCCGCCGCACCCACCGCCACCGCATAATTTTTCCCCGCCCAGCCCGCCGGTAAGTCGCCCGCTTCCACAACTTTCAGCTTGGGGATGCGCTTTGAGAGCTCCCGTAAAATTTCACCGGTTCGGTCGGTCGATTGATCGTTGACGACGATCACTTCGCCGACCTCCGCCTGAGCGGCAACGGATTCCACCGCTCGTGCGATCGATGCTTCCTCATTTCGGGCGGGAATGATGGCGGAGACCAAGGCTTTTTTGAATCCTGTCCGCAGGGGCGGTAAACTAAAGTGCTTCGCCGTAGGTGATATGTTTATTATAGGTGTGTTGGTGGCCGATTGAAAAGAAAACTGAAAACTGGCGCCGCCGTAGCCTTTGTTGCGGCACTTCTCATCGTTTTCATTCGTCCCAGTTACCGCAACGGGCAGCCGAGCCTCCGCGGCCAATCTGCCAAAGATTTTTCTTTCGCGATTGATGGCAAACCCATGCAGCTTTCCGATCTGCGCGGGAAAGTGGTGTTGCTGAATTTCTGGGCTACCTGGTGCCAGCCCTGCGTGGACGAAGCGCCATCGCTGAATGCGTTGCAGAAGGAAATCGCGCCCATGGGCGGGACCGTTCTGGGCGTCAGCGTCGACGACGACCAAGCGGCCTACGCGCAGTTCCTCAAGACCTACAATATCGACTATCCAACGTACCGCGATCCTTCCAAGCAGATTCCGCTTTCCTACGGCACCACCATGTATCCGGAAACGTACGTGATCGATCGCGATGGGCGGATCAACAGCAAAATCGTTGGCCCGCAGGATTGGACCAGTCCTGCCATGATGGCGTATCTCGACGGCGTCCTGCGAGCGAAATAGCAGTTCCGCGGCGCGACCGAACTTTGCTCGCCGCATCCGATATCCGCAATGACACAGCACAATGCACAGGCAAAGGAACGCGATCCCGTCTGCGGGATGACCGTCGATCCATTGAGGACCGCGCATACAGCTGAGCAGGACGGAAGAGTTTATTTTTTTTGCGGCGCCGGTTGCGCAACGAAGTTCCGCGCCGATTCTGAGAAATACCTTCACCCGAAAGCGATCGATCCGGTTTGCGGCATGGCCGTCGATCCTGCCCGCGCCGCCGATACCGCCGAATATGCCGGCAAAAGCTACTACTTCTGCGGTGCCGGTTGCGCCACGAAGTTCCGGGGAGATCCGCAGAAATATTTGCAGTCAAAGCCCACGGCTGCAAGCAGCGGGCATGGCGCTTCTGCCGCGCCGCTGGTGCAGCTTGGCGGGACAAAGTCGGCCGCTCACGCAGGCGCGGCGCTCGTGCAACTTGGCTCTGCCGCACCGGCCGCGGCATCGCATACCTCTCACGCCTCGGCTATAGAACTACACGAACCTCCCGCGCAATCCGATGGAACCGCGCCCAAAGGTGCGGCCTACGTCTGCCCGATGGACCCTGAGGTGCGGGCAGCTGAACCCGGGCCGTGCCCCAAGTGCGGCATGGCGCTCGAACCGGAATTTCCGCAGGCGCCCGCCACGCGCGTGGAATACACCTGCCCGATGCATCCGGAGGTTGTGCGCCCCGAGCCCGGCTCGTGCCCAATCTGCGGGATGGCGCTAGAACCGCGTACGGTGACGGTCGAAGACGACGAAAACCCCGAACTCGCTCTGATGTCCCGCCGATTCTGGATCTGCGTAGCGTTGACGATTCCCGTGCTCGCGCTGGGCATGATTCCTCCTGTGACGCACCTGTTCCCTGGCCGCATTACCGATTGGATCCAATTCGCGCTCGCCACTCCGGTTGTGCTTTGGGGTGGCTGGCCATTTTTCCAGCGCGGCTGGGCGTCGGTGGTCAATCGCAGCCTCAACATGTTTACGCTGATCGCACTCGGAACCGGAACGGCTTATCTGTACAGCCTCGCAGCCACATTCTTCCCCCGAGCTTTTCCAGCTACGTTCCGGATGGCCAGCGGCGAAGTGCCGGTCTACTTCGAAGCGGCCGCGGCAATCACCACGCTCGTGCTGTTAGGACAGATGCTGGAGCTGCGCGCGCGGAGCCGCACTTCAACCGCGATTCGCTCGCTGCTGAAACTCTCGCCGAAAACCGCGCGGCTTGTCCGCACCGACGGCACCGAAATCGACTTGTCGGTCGAGCAAATCTCGCCCGGCGATATTCTGCGCGTGCGTCCCGGCGAGCGCGTGCCGGTCGATGGCATCGTCACGGAGGGCGCGAGTTCCATCGACGAGTCGCTGGTCACCGGTGAGCCGATTCCCGTGGAAAAACTCGCGGGCAGCCGCGTGACCGCCGGGACCGTTAATGGCACGGGCGGCTTTCTGATGCGCGCCGAGCGCGTCGGCAGCGAAACGCTTCTGGCGCAAATCGTGCGCATGGTTAGCGAAGCACAGCGCAGCCGCGCGCCAGTGCAAAAACTGGCCGACCGAGCTGCCTCCTACTTCGTTCCGGCCGTGGTCCTTTGCGCGATACTAACCTTCATCGTCTGGTCGCTGGTGGGCCCTTCGCCGAAAATGGCGCACGCGCTGCTGAATGCCGTGGCCGTGCTGATCATTGCCTGCCCGTGCGCTCTCGGCCTCGCCACTCCCATGGCGATCATGGTTGGCACCGGACGCGGTGCGCTCGCCGGAGTGCTGGTGAAGAACGCCGAAGCTCTTGAAGTTCTAGGCAAAGTAGACACGCTAGTGGTCGATAAAACCGGCACGCTGACGGAAGGCCGGCCGCGCCTCGCCTCGATTATCCCTGCCCCTGGCTTCGACGAATCGCACGTGCTGCTCACCGCCGCCGCCCTCGAACGCGCGAGTGAGCACCCGCTCGCCTCCGCGATTCTGGCCGCCGCACGACAGCGCAGCGTGACTGTTGCCGATGCGAAAGATTTCCGCTCGCTGACCGGCAAAGGTATCAGCGGCACAATTCACGGCGTCGGCGCCGCGCTGGGCAATCGTGCGTTGCTCGCCGATTTGAATATCGATGTTGGCGATTTGGAAGGGCGCGCCAAGGAAATCGAGGCCGATGGCCAAACCGTAGTGTTCGTCTCCACCGAGGGCAAACTCGCAGGCCTGATAGGTGTCTCCGACCCGGTGAAGTCCACCACCATCGAAGCGATAAGGGATCTGCACCGCGAGAAAATTCGCATCGCAATGCTCACTGGCGATAGCCGCGCCACAGCCGAAGCGGTGGCAAGGAAGCTCGGCATCGACGAGGTGCATGCCGCCGTATTGCCCGGCCAAAAAGGCGCGATCGTGAAGCGGCTCCAGGCCGAAGGCCACATCGTCGCGATGGCCGGAGACGGCGTCAACGACGCGCCGGCGCTGGCGCAGGCCAATGTCGGCATCGCCATGGGAACCGGCACGGACGTGGCAATCGAGAGCGCGGGAATCACGCTGCTGCGCGGCGATTTGCGCGGCATCGTCCGCGCGCGCACGCTCAGCCGCGCTACCATGCGCAACATCCGGCAAAATCTTTTCTTTGCGTTCGTGTACAACTCTGTCGGAATTCCCATTGCGGCCGGCGTGCTATACCCACTTTTCGGGTTGCTGCTGAGCCCCATCATCGCCAGCGCCGCGATGACGTTCAGCTCCGTCTCCGTAATCACCAACGCGCTCCGCCTTCGGCGCATGCAGCTGTAACGCCTGTTCGTAAGCGGCACGGAGCGCGACCTCTTCATTATTCTCGCGCAAAGCTTTTGCTATAATCCCGGGCATGACCTTCATGACCGTCACCTATGAGCTGCAGGACAAGCTCAAGCCCGAGCAGTTCCGGGCGCTGGGCCGCTTCGCGAATACCTACGGCTTGCAGAAATTCCGCTTCGACGAAAAGACCAATCATCTGAACTTCGAATACGACGCATCGCGCCTGCGCGAAGACGTAGTCGAGCACATCTTGCGTGAAGCGCGCATTCCCGTGCTGCGCCGCGTGCCTCCTGCCAGCGAAGCCGTTGCCCCTGTGAATTGATCGAGAAGCGAGCGGCTGCTGTTTTCGTGGATCACCGGTTTCGCAGTCCGCCGCTCGCGATGGCAAGTGCTTTCGCGGTCGACCCCGTACTCCGCTTCTTTACGGCCGTGCTATCATTAGGTTTCTTGAGGATTCTCGCAAGCCATCATCGAATGATTCGAGAGGAGTCCTGCATTGCCGCTGTACGAATATAAATGCGTGAAGTGCGGCCATCGCTTCGAGAAGATCGAAAATTTCGACGCGCCGGAAACCAAGAAGTGCCCGAAGTGCGGCGCAAAAGCCGAGCGACAGATGGGCGCACCCGCGATTCAGTTCAAGGGCACGGGCTGGTATGTGACCGATTACGCGGGGAAAAAGCCGGGATCTTCGGGTGAGAAGTCCGACGGGGGTTCGGAAAAATCGGAGAAGTCATCCGACAAGTCCGCTGAATCCAAACCGGCCGCCGCCGCAAAATCCGAATCCGCCGGTTCCAAGAAAAAGAAATAGTTTCGCTGCTTTTTACTCGTCGCTTCGCGCGATCGCGCGCTTTGCTGATGGACTGCCATTCCGAAGGGCGCAGCGGCGAGGAATCTGCCTTTTCTTTGCGCGCCAGGTGGCGCTCCTACGGTTTCAGCTTCTGCAAATACTCGCGGAAACTCTTTCCCAGCTTTGGATCTTTCATGCCGATTTCCACGGTGGCTTGAAGAAAACCCAGCTTGTCTCCGGCATCGTGGGTGCGCCCTTGAAAAACCGTGGCGTAAAGCTTGTTGTCAGCGGCTAGCCGGCGCAGCCCGTCCGTCAGCTGAATTTCGCCGCCGGCTCCGGGCTTGGTTTCAGCCAGGTAATCGAAAATTTCTGGAGGCAGCACGTAGCGCCCGGTGATTCCCAGATCGGAAGGCGCCTTGTCCGCACTGGGCTTTTCCACCAGGTCTTTCACGTGCAAGAGCCGGTCGGCCCACGTGGACTTCTCCGCCCCGACGGGAGCGGCCATCTTTAGCGCGTCGATGATGCCGTAAAAATGCAGGCGCTCGCGTGGTACGCGCTCCACGTGAATGGCGCCGCTTCCGCCGGTGGCTTCGCAAATTTCAATCAGCTCGCCCGTGGCGGGGACGGGCGAATCCATGATCACGTCGCCCAAAAGCACCGCAAACGGCTCATCACCCACCATCTCGGCGGCGCACAGCACCGCATGGCCCAGCCCCAACGCCTCGCTTTGCCGCGTATAGCTGAACTTCAAATCGCCGCCGATTTCGCGTACCGTCCGCGCGCTTTCGGATTTGCCGCGCTCGTGCAGAAAGTGTTCCAGCTCCGGGGCCAGATCGAAGTGGTCCTCGATGGCGCTCTTGTGGCGGCCGGTAACGAAAATCACGTGCTCGATTCCCGAGGCGATACACTCTTCCACGGCGTATTGAATCAACGGCTTATCGACGACCGTTAACATTTCCTTGGGAATCGCCTTCGTGGCGGGCAGGAATCGCGTGCCCAAGCCGGCCACGGGCAGCACGGCCTTGCGCACTTTTCTGGGCTTTGCGGTCATGATCGGGAGCATCCCTCCGGCGTCAGCATTTTGGGTGAATCGCAGACTGAATCACCGCGCCCCCACGGCGCGGTCCCGCGCTGGGGTGAGAGAGCGGGGCAAGGCGCCTGCCCGATCATGCTAACATAGGGGTTTTGAGCGGCAGATAAGCTTCCCACATGAATGTGACGTCAGGCGAATATCTGATCTTGGGCATCGAGTCGTCGTGCGACGAGACCGCTGCTGCCGTGGTGCGCGGCGGAGTGCGCATTCTCTCCAATGTGGTCGCGTCGCAAATCGATATTCATCGCAAATATGGCGGGGTGGTGCCGGAACTCGCCTCGCGCGAGCACTTGCGCCGCATCGTGCCGGTGGTGCGCGAAGCCGCCGAGCAGGCCAAAGTGAAATTGCAGGATGTGGACGCCATCGCAGTCACCAGCGGCCCGGGCCTTATCGGCGCGCTACTCGTCGGCGTGACCTATGGCAAAGTGCTGGCGCAGGCGCTCGGTAAACCACTCGTCGCGGTGAACCATCTCGAAGGCCACGTTCATGCGGTGCTGCTCGAAGCACACGCCGCCGGGCGCACGCCGCAGCTCCCCGCCGTGTGCCTGATCGTCTCCGGCGGCCACACGATTCTCTACGATGTGCGGGCGGACTCGGCCAACAATGGGGCGCAGCAATTTTCGTACGCGCGCATCGGCGGCACGCGCGACGATGCCGCGGGCGAAGCGTACGACAAAGTGGCACGCATGCTCGCGCTCGGCTATCCCGGCGGACCGATCGTCGACCGCCTTGCGACGCATGGCAACCCGCGCGCGGTGCGCTTTGGCACGGCCAAAATGAGCAGCGGCAATCCGCACGATTTCAGTTTCAGCGGCATCAAGACGGCCGTGCTCTACCATCTGCGCCGCAACGCCCATCTCGAGCCCGAAATCGAGGCGCGCCGCCAATCAATCGCGCGCGGCGAACGCAGCGCCGACCAACTGCGCGCGCTATCGAGCACCGAGACGCTCGATCTGATCGCTAGCTTCCAGCGCGCGGTCGTCGAAGATCTGGTCACCCGCACCCTCACCGCAGCAGCCGAACGCGGCGTGCGCACCGTGCTCGTCTCCGGAGGAGTAGCGGCCAATAGCGAGCTGCGGCGCACGTTTGAAAGCGAAGGTGCTAAACGTGGATTTGAAGTGTTCTTCCCCAGCCGCGCGCTTTCCACGGATAACGCCGCCATGATCGCCGCAGCCGGTCATGCGCGCTTCCTGGCCGGCGAGCGCGCCGGCATGCTGCTCGATCCCTCCGCCAATCTTCCCCTCGCCTAACCAAGCTGTAGAAGACACGCCGCCGGCAAACGGTTCTTGATCCAATTCGACGGACGTCGCGGTATAGTCAAACCGCGAACGTCACCATTCAATTCTTGTGGAGGATACAGTTGCTTCCAAATAGACCCCTTCCGGCGAAATTGCGTCATGTCGCTCTTTTGGCTCTCGCCGTTCTGGCATTCGCGTCAGCGCACCCATCATGGGGCGCAGACACTCCCCCTCCGCTAGCGGTTGCGCCTGTGCCTCCACAGATTGCGGCGGCCCACAAGGTGTTTATCTCCAACGGGGGCGGAGTTTCGCTGGACGACATCCTGCACATTACCGTCATTCACGGCGGGCCCGACCGTACCTATAATGAATTCTACGGAGCAATGAAAAGCTGGGGCCGGTACGATCTGGTCTCGTCTCCCTCCAACGCGGATTTGGTTTTAAAAATCAGCTTCGACTTGAGCGACACGATTTTCTTGACGAAATCGGACGTGGTGTTAGGCAATCTTCGGCTTGTCATCCTCGATCCCAAAACAAACGTTGCGCTTTGGACCATGGTCGAATACGTCCCGAGAGCAGCCCTTGCCGGCAATCGCGACAAGAATTTCGACCGGTCGATGAATACCCTGCTGGATCGCTTCAAGGAACTCGCCGCGCCTTCCACGGCGAATACGGCGCCGTAGGTGACTACGCGGCCAGAGGCACGGGACATGAACTCTGAATCGAGCGCTCCAGATCCCAACTCCTTTCCCATCCCGGAACAATCTGAAACCGCGCCGCCGAGTGCGTCGCGGCTCCGAAATGTCTTTGTAGGTCCCACGGGCCTTCGCGCGGGTTGGCGTTTCGCGATTTTCGTAGTTCTACTCTCGGCGTTTGAGTCCGTTCTCCTGTCGATTCTGGTTCACATCCCCGCGTTTGGAAAACTCCGCAAAGCAGCGATGGCCGGTACGCTGACGCCTGCCTACCTGATCGTTTTTGAAATCGTGCAGTTCGGCACGGCGCTGCTTGCCGCCGCAATCATGCGTCGAATCGAGCGCGGGAACTTCGCCGCGTATGGCATCCCGCTCCGCGGCGCTTTCGGGAAAAACTTTTGGCTCGGTCTGTTCTGGGGACTAGCATTTATGTCCATCGAGCTAAGCGCCATGAAGGGGCTCGGCGGATTCAGTTTCGGCACCTTGGCCATCGGCGGCCCTACGATCGCGAAATACGCGGCGGTGTGGGCCATCGGATTCGTGCTGGTCGGACTCGCCGAGGAGTTCGTCTTTCGCGGCTATGCGCAATACACCCTCTCGACGGGCATAGGCTTCTGGCCCGCCGCTATTCTGCTGTCGGGTGCGTTCGGTGGCCTGCATCTCCTGAACACCGGCGAGGATTGGGCCGGCGCGGCGTCGGTGTTCGTGTTTGGAATGTTCGCGTGCTTTACGCTCAAGCGCACCGGCAGCTTGTGGTTTGCGATCGGGTTCCACGCGGCGGGCGATTATGCGGAGAGCTTCATCTATTCGGTGCCGGATAGCGGCACTGTCGCCACCGGACATCTGCTGAATTCCAGTTTCCACGGGCCGGCTTGGCTCACCGGCGGCACGGTGGGACCCGAGGGTAGCACGCTCAACTTTGTCGTTTTCGTGCTGGCCTTCATTCTCTTCGCGTGGCTCTATCCCGCGAAGAAAAGTGAGCTGCAAAGCTGAACGGGCGCTCGCTGAATCGGCACTCAGATTCAAAGTCGACTGGGGCAAGAGCGATGGCTAAACCGGGCATTGCGATCAAAATCCCGAACTTCCCTGATCTGGCGATCCGGCGCATCGTGAGCGACTATAACGGCACGCTGTCGCAGGCCGGCAAAATCACTCCCGGGGTGGTCGAGCGCCTTCGCCGCTTGCACCAACTGGTCGAAATCGACGTGATCACCTCGGATACTTTCGGCACGGCAGCCGCGGAACTGGCGCACGCTGGTTTGCAACCGCTGCTATTACCGGCGAACGCGCGTCACGATCAGGCCAAGGAAGCGCACGTGAAAGCGCATGACGCTGCGCACATCGCGGCTTTCGGCAACGGCAATAACGACAGCTGGATGCTGAAAGCGGTAAAGGACGTGGGCGGCTTGTCGATCGCCGTCGATAATGGCGAGGGCTGCGCCGTCCAAACGCTGCTCAGCGCCGAAATCTTCGTGGTGGGCATCGCCAACGCTCTCGACTTGCTCCTCGATCCCATCCGCTGCAAGGCAACGCTGCGGCGCTAAGCCCAGGAAGCGACCGGATTCAACTGCGCGCTCGCTGCGCGTATACTCCCCCGAGAGAACCAGCGCTGGGAGGTGGAGCATGCATTTCAGAGTGCCGTCGGGAACCACGAGCTTTTCCGCAGGCTGTGCAGCTGCGGTACTGCTATTTTCGCTGGCGCTCTCCCCGCTAGCGGCTCCGGGCGCCTGCGGACAAAGCCCGGCGGGAATCACGAATGGCCAGTTGCCCGGTGAATCGGCTCGGCGTCCCTCGCGAGTTACCATCAACGGGAACACCATGGCAGCGAAAGTCGTTGCCATAATCATGCCTGCATATCCGAAAAGCATGCAGGACGCGCACATCAGTGGTTCCGTGATCCTCAGCGCAGTGATCGCCAAGGATGGCTCGGTCAAGGAGCTCAAGCCGCTGTCAGGGCCTGTCCAACTGAGACAGCTCGCCATCGACGCTGTAAAGCAATGGCGCTATCAGCCCACCAGCATGGAGGGCGCGGCGGTGGAAGTCTCCACCACCATCAGCATCAACTTCACACCAGGCAAAGCGCCTCGCTACGAGCAACAGGGTGCGGCCATGCCGCTGACTGCGGAAGCCATCGATCCGCAGTTGCACGCCGACATTCTGCGGTTGATCGCCGCCACTCATTTGAAAAAAATCATGCGGGACTATGGCGTGCAGGTGATGGAAACGATGCGGCCGTCGATTGAGGACTCCTTGCCGCAAAGCGCGAACCGCAAGCAAATCCTGGACGAAATTCAGACCAAGATGCTGGCCGCCCTGCAATCCGATGCGGCCACCGATAACATCGTGATGGTCTACGCCAGATACCTTTCGGACGACGACGTAAAAGGCGCCGTGTCTTTCTACGAATCCCCCGCCGGCCAGCGCTTCAATTCCGTGTCCACGCAAATGGAAGATGATCTCTCGCAATCCGGCGAGCAATTTGCGTTGGACAACCTGAACAACATCCTCAAAGGCGTTTGCGCCAGCCATCCTGAGATTCAGGGCAAGGCGGATTTTTGTCAGAAGGACTCGCACGAACATAGCGCGTCTCAGCCGCGGCAGATTCCCGGTGGACCGTCCAACCCGCGAAACATCAGCGGCGACTAATGGCGCGCGAGCAGTTTAGCGCCGGAAGGTGACCACCAGGCTTGTCGACAAGATTACGTCATTCGCCACAGTGCCAACCAGCGGCGGATTCGACACGTAGAGATCGGTCAACGCCACCTGCCAGGAAAGCCAGCCGGTCACGTGCGTGTTGGCATCAGCGCTTAGGTTGAAACGGTACTGGGCCAGTTCGCTGCTAATGTCCGGATAGAAGTAAAAGTGCTCGTCGACGGACATGATTTTGTCGAACTGGTGCGAGAAATCGTCGCCCGCGGTGACAGCGGCAAGGTTCCGCTGGACGGAAACTCCCGGCGAGAGCGTCGCCGTGCCACCGTAGGTTTGCCGCGTATAGTTCATGCCCAGCGCGACGTCGAGTGTCGTGTGTGGATCGGCGATGGCGTGCCAGCCCAACCCGGCGCTGTAAATTTGTTGGAGGTTCAGGCCTTGCAGTGCGTCATGTGTGTAGACGGCGCTGAAAAAGGCAAACATCTTCGGGTTAATGTTTTTGTCATACCGCGCGCCGCCCAGGATGGCATTCGCCGTCACGGTATTTGCCGTCGTGGCTGTGGAATAGACGGAGCTCTCGTTCAAAAGAATCTGGTCGCTGAGCGTTTTGCGATTCAAGTTGAACGACGTAGTGAGGTTGGTTGATTGGCTGTTGCCGCGCGCCAGCGAATATCCCAGGCCAAAATTGCCGTTCCAGTTCTGCGTCAATTTCGGATGCAGCGAGGCCTGATAGGCAGCCTCTTCCTTCGGCGATCGCACGAATTTCACTTGCGCCAGTGGCACATTCATTGCACCGGCAGCCGTATGCACCACCAGGGTGTCGCCCGTTTTCGTAATCGGCCCGGATACGACCTGTTTGTTCGTCAGAGTCACGAAAGCCGCCTCGGTGGTGGTGAACTCCTTTACATCCGCCCATTTCATATTGAGCTGCCCCTCGTAGGGAGTCTTGATGGCCATGGTCGTGCCGTCCGCACTCACGAACGTCCCTGACACGCGATCGCCGTTCTGAAGCACAACCGTGTCTGCCGAAGCGATCGCGGGCGTCGCGAAAATCAGTGCAGCAAGCAGCGCTAGAAAACCGGGAAGTCTCATGCATCTCTCCTTGAAGTGGTGGCATGCAGAAGCTTGATTTGCCTGGGCGATCAGGGCAACGGCGACCCCTGAACTGGTTGGATGAGCGGCACGCTCAATCGGTGTCACGCCCGCGTTCGAAGGGCATGATTCCACAGCGCGTCGGTTTTTCGCCTTGCGCCGTTCGCATGCTACAATCGCGATTCTTCTCGACCGTCGTTCTGATGAACGCGCTTACCGAACCGACACCATCGAAGCTGCGCAAGTGTCCTTTGTGCGGATCGTCCGGCGATCGCAAACCGCTTTTGCGCCGCGATCCATGGGAAATCGTCGAATGCGCGGAATGCGGTATGGTCTTCATCGGTACTGAAATTCCTTACGACGTGCAGGCTCGCGATCACGACTGGGAGGAAGAATGGCGGAAAGACACTGTCCGCCGCAAAACCGAGCAGCCGGTGATGGTTTTCCTCTCCCGCTGGACGCGGCCGCTGCTTCCGCACACGCACGGCCGGTTACTCTCGCAAACGCTGCACTACGCCCGCAGTGGCAAACTCGTTGATTTCGGCTGCAGCGATGGGAGCTTTCTGCTCCGCGCGATAAAACATTTTGAGGTTCTCGGAATCGAGCTGAGTCCCCGCAGCGTGGAGATTGCGCGCCGCCGCGTGGGCGCTGAAAAAATTCTCGAGGGCCCGGTCACGGAGGTCGCCGAACGCAGGCTGCCATCCGGTCGATTCGACGTGGTCACGCAACTTGGTTTCATCGAGCACGATTGGAATCCGCAAGCCGCGATGCGCGCCGCGCATCGCTTGCTGAAACCAGGCGGGATCACGGTGCTGAAATGCCCAAATTACGCCAGCTGGAATCGCACCATTCGCGGCGAAAAATGGTGCGGCTACCGCTTCCCCGCGCATGTAAATTATTTCACGCCCGAAACGCTTTCGAAAATGCTGCGCCAGTGTGGATTCGAACCGCTTCCCCGCCCCTGGTCAGACCGCCTGCCCACTAGCGACTCCTTGTGGATGGCCGCGCGAAAGCGCGCGTGATTTTGTACTTTCGGCTGCTAGCCAAAGTGGGCGCGGCTTGTCGCGCAGCTTGCATGCTTGAAGGGCGGCGCTACAGGCATCAGAGCTGCGGATTGAGAAGGCGCGTTTCGCGCAAGTCAGGTGTGGACGCCGGCTAGAGCGACGGCGATCAGGAACAGGCGCTTGAGGCCCAGGTCGCGGCCAGTGGGATCGAACCATTCATCGAAGGTGTGCGCGCCGCCACCGGCGCCTCCGCCGCCGAGCGCCACGGCGGGGATGCCAAGCGAGAGCGGGAGATTCGCGTCGGTGGAGCTGCGCTCCGTGCGCGAGCGGTTGCCGAGAAATCGATCGATATTGCGGATGGTGGCAAGCAGCGGCGATTCCGAAGGGAGCTTTCCAGCAGGGCGAGCGCCGAGAGAGCGGAAATTGAGCTCTAGGGAGTCCGCCGGCCAATCGGAGACAGCGAGCTCGTCCCGCAGGCCTGTCTGCACGGCGTCGCGCAAAGCCGATTCCAAACGACCCAGCTCCGATTCGTCTTCAGAGCGAAGATCGACCTTTACGCACGCGCGGGTGGGAATTGAATTAATGGCAGTGCCGCCCTCGATCACTCCAAAATTGAAGGAGCTGCGAGGCTCACGCGGAACGTGAACGGAAGAAAATCGAACGATGCCGCGCGCTAAGGCGGTGATTGGATTCGGGGCGCCGAAATTGGACCAGCTGTGGCCGCCCGGCCCCGTGATGCTGATTTGAAATCGGCGCGATGCGATTCCTTGCGTGGTGACGTAGTCAGTGGAAGGGCCATCCACCGCGATCACCGCCGAAAGGCGCGATCTGTAGGTTTCGATCAGCTGGCGAATTCCGCGCAAGTTGCCTTCGCCTTCCTCGCCTACGTCACCAGCAAGGACAATCGTCTTTTCAGTGTGGATGCGCGATTCGCTTAAAGCCTGCGCCAAACCAACAAGCGCGGCAATTCCAGCGCCGTTGTCCGAAATTCCCGGGGCGACCAAACGGCGCGACGTGCGCCTGACGGAAACGTCGGTGCCTTCGGGAAAGACCGTGTCGATGTGCGCGGCGAAAAGGATGGCGCTATTTTTGTCCGAGCCGGGGCGCTCGGCCACCACATTTCCGGCGCAATCGATGTGAACTTGAAATCCGCTCTCCGCGAACAGAACCTTAAGCGCCTCGGCGCGCTGCGATTCGCGGAATTCCGGAGCTGGAATTTCCGTGAGGCGAATTTGCTGCTCGGTGACCCAGGCACAATGTTTTTCAATCCAGCCGAGCGCGCGGGAGCAGCGTGGATCTTGAGCGAGCTTGGCCGCGGCATCATCGCTGGCGCGCGTGGAAAAAGTAGCCATCTTTAGGAAACATACAGCAGATGAAGGCCGGTTTTCATGCTTTTCGTGGAAGGAATTTTAGCGCCTCCCGTGCCCGATCGATACGGCGGCGCAATTTGGGATTGGATCGCTCGTGAAAACTCGCGGATCGTTATCGTGTGGCGGAGGAATGAACAAGCGCAAAAATTTCGTCGGCGGTGAGGATGCGCGCGGATTGCTTGGCGGCGGCGAAGATGCGGTCAACGGCATCATCGGATGCGGCGACGCCGCGCTTTTCGAGCCAGAACACAACATTGGAGCGTCCGCTCATGGGGCCGATCTCGATCACTTGTTCGAGCCCGAAAAGATGCGCGGGCACGCCGCTATAGACGGAATCGGCAAGTTGGAGATCGCCTTTTTTGTAGGCCTTGGCGATTGCGGCGGCATGAACGCCGGTGGCGGTGCGGAAGGCGTCCTGGCCGACGACGGGATAATTGGGAGGAATGACGGTGCCGGTGGCGCGTGCAACCGTTTCCGAATATTTTTTCATTTGCGAAAGGTCGCGGTCGATCAGTCCGAGCAACCGCAGATTCACGAGCATCAGTTCCATTGGGGTGTTGCCGACGCGCTCCCCAAGCGCGAGAGCTGTGGCGTGAACTTGATCGGCGCCCGCGGCAATGGCGGCGAGAGAGTTGGCGACGGCCAGGCCCCGGTCGTTATGGCCATGCCAATCGACGCGAATGTTTGCACCGCTGGGCTTGACCACATTTTCGATGACGAATTTCACGAGGTTGTAGGCGCCCCGCGGAGTGGCGTGACCGACCGTGTCGCACAAAACGATCGAGCGAGCGCCGGCGCGAATGGCCGTGGAATAGAGGGCAACGACGGTGGCTGGATCGGTGCGAATGGTGTCCTCGGTAACGTACATGACCGGCAGGCCAGCGTCGACCGCGAACTTCACGGATTCTTCGGTGATGCGGCGCAGATGATCGACGGTCCAATCCTCCACCAAGCGCCGAATAGGGCTGGAACCGAGAAACATGGCGCATTCCATGGGTACGCCAACGCGTCCGCAAACGTCGATCATGGCCTGGACATCCAGCTTGTGAGTGCGGCCGCCGATATTGGGGCGGATGCGCATGCGCGCGCTGAAAATTTCGCGCGCGAGCGCTTCGGTATCGGCAAAGGCGCGCGGGCCGGCCCCTGGCAATCCGATATTGACGAGATCGATGCCGAGCGCCTCCATCAGATGAAGAATTTCAATTTTTTCCGGGACAGAAGGATCGCGGACGGATGGATTTTGCAGCCCGTCGCGGAGCGTTTCGTCGTTGAGCATCACGCGGTGGCCGGCGGGCATTTCCGGGCCAGCGTACGTATTCCAATCGTGAATGAGATCTTCGGGCATGGCCGCGCCTCCGCAACGGATGCCAGCATTTTAGCGCTGTTTTCGGCGCACGTTGCGAGCGCTCCCGCATGTTAGCCTGCCTGACAGCACTCGCAGCCAGCTTGCACATCCATCCGCGTGTACGGCACGCCCGGGCGTGTTAAAATGCGCGAACAATTTAGAGGCGATGGAGTTCGCCTAAACCGTCCTAATGGACTGATAACTCCTGGCCGCCGACCGGCGCCAGGAGTTTTTTTATAGGCGCAAGCGGCGTCCGAAAATTTGGCACTCGAAGGAGAACTTTGTGCGCATCGCTTTGCTGATCGTCTTTGGCACGGCTGGAACGCTGGCGCGTTACGGCCTGCAAGGTCTGGTGCAGGAACGCACCGGGCCGGGGTTTCCCTCCGGCACGCTGACCGTGAATCTGATCGGATGTTTTCTGCTGGGCGCCGTGGGGGAATACGCGCTGACGCATCTGACCATTCCACCGGATTGGCGCATCGGCATCACGGTGGGATTCTTCGGCGCGTTCACTACGTTTTCGAGTTTCAGCTACGAGACGGTACGGATGTTTCAGGACGGAGAATGGCGCAACGCGGCAATCTATTTGTCCACGAGCATCATTGGCGGGCTTGTGGCGGTGTTCGCCGGCATTCATCTGGCAGACCGAATTTGATGGCGGAGGAAAGCCTATGGCAGACGCAAAAGCTCAAGACACAAAGAAAGAAGTGAAACACGAACGGTTTGAGGGCGAGCGCACGCTGATGCGCATCCACATCGGCGAGTCCGACCATTGGCACGGGAAGCCACTGTACGCGGCAATTGTAGAACTTTTGCGGCGCGAGAAATTCAGCGGCGCGACCGTGCTGCGCGGAGTGGGTGGTTACGGGGGATCGAGCGTCTACCACACGGACAAGATTCTGCGGCTTTCGCAGGATTTGCCGATCGTCGTGGAAGTGATCGAGTCAGCTGAGCGAATCGAGCAGATATTGCCGCAGCTTGATGAAATGATCGGCGGCGGGCTGGTTACACTCGAAAAGGTGCGGGTGATTCTGTACCGGCCGGCAAAAAAAACCGAGGCGTGAGTCGCTCACGCCTCAGTCCCCTGCCCGCGACCGGTATTAAACGTTATCGACCGCCATGCCCTCCGCCGAAGCCTCCGTGGAAACCGCCTCCACCGAAACCGCCGCCGTGGAAATCGTCTCCGCCGCGGAAACCTTGGTTGCCAACTCCCGCTGGGTTGCGAAAGCCTCGCAGCCCAGCATTGAAGCGACCTCCACGCTGAACGATTGGGTGTCCGTTGCTTCGCATGCCCCAGCTATTAAATCCACGGCCAAAGTGCCGTACGGTGCCGCCGTAGACCGAATACGGAGCCAAGCCGACGCTCCAAGGCGAATAGAAGCCCCAGCCAAACGGGCTATCGATTATCCCGGCGCCCGGGATAAAGGTATACGACGCAAACCAGGGATTCCAATACCAGCCCGGGCCATACCAGCCGTACACGCCCGGTCCCCATCCCCAGCCTAACCCCCACCCGCCGTAGCCGTAAAGGTACGGTGCTTCGTTGACGTTGGCCTCCGCGAGATACTGCGATCGGAGCTTCGTCCAGCTATAGAGTGGATTGTCTTTCTTGTACTGGTTAACGTCGAATTTCGTGGTCTTCAGCTTCGCAGTCTCGGGGAAAAGATTCACTTCGCGCCCCTGATTCACGCGGACGTGATGGTCGTTGTAAACCACGACCGCTTGTCCTTTAATGACGCGGATCGCGCCCTGCTGCGGATCGAAATCGTAGAGGCCGGTGTGAACCAAATAAGCAGTGCTGCCGTCCTCTTCGACCATAAGATTCTGCCGGCTGTGATACTCATCGACCTCGACGGTCGCTTCGCCAGTCTGGACGTTCACTTTCGTGTTGAGCAGACTGGGCGATACCATTTTGATGGTGGTATCGTTGCCGAGCCGCAGAAACACGCCGGGCGTCAGGAGCACCTCGACCCTGCCATTTTCGGTGCTTAGGGTCTGGCCTGCGTTCAGCGCAACTGTCCCCACCGATTTTGAACTGAGAGTTTCGTTCCCAACTGTCGCGTGTCCTTCGACGTAGTTTATCGTGCCGGGACTTGCGGTCTCGGGATGGTCCGAAGGGGCCGACGGGTTGGTGGTCGTTGCCGCAAGCGCCGGTACGGCCATAAACGCCGCAAGCGCCAGACATCCGAAAAGTCTGGATATAAGTTTCGGTTTGGATGCGTGCATTTTCAAATTGCCTCTACTACTTAGACGCCTTATGCCCTTGGTTAGATACCACTTCATATCGCTGACGAGAAAAGGCTTGCACTGGGGAGCAACCGGCAGCATCGGGTGCATAGCCCCTCGCACGCGACTACATCCGTGGTAACGAACACCCCAGCAAAGTTGTTGCTGATCCGGGCGGCGCGTGATAGCTTTAGCGAACAAAAGGCGAATGGCGCGCCCGCTAGACACCAGCCTCGTCGAACCCGGGTGATCGCAGCGGTTGGGAAAACCGCCGAACTGGAGCTCGGCGCTCCCGAAAACCGCTCCCATGGCTTACGGAGGGCGAATGGCAACATCAACGAGAGGACTGGCGGTACGACCGGCGGCAACTTTGGATATCGTGCAGGAGGCGCTTGCTGCCCTGACAGCCAAGCACCGCAGCGACGAGGTGCTTACCGCGATCCGCCAAATACCTGCGAGGGAGGCGGAGTACCGTCCGATACCGGAGTGGGTGCGGCCCGATCTTGCTGCCGCGTATCGTGCCAAAGGGATCGAACAGCTCTATTCGCACCAGGCCGCTGCCGCGGAATTCGCCCGCGCCGGGAAAGATTTCGTGGTGGTGACGCCGACGGCATCGGGCAAGACGCTCTGCTACAACCTGCCAGTGCTGAATGCGGTGCTGGAAAACGCGGACACGCGCGCGCTCTATCTCTTCCCTACCAAGGCGCTGGCGCAGGATCAACTCGCAGAGCTGCACGATTTGGCTACTCGGATGGACGACCGCTTCGGCGTGTTCACCTACGACGGCGACACGCCGAGCGACGCGCGCAAGGCGATTCGCGAGCGCGGCCACGTGATCCTGACGAATCCCGACATGCTGCACAGCGGCATTCTGCCGCACCACACGAAGTGGATGCGGCTGTTCGAGAATCTGCGCTATATCGTGCTGGACGAATTGCATACCTATCGCGGCGTGTTCGGCAGCCATTTGGGAAACGTGCTGCGGCGATTGCGGCGCATCGCGGAATTTTATGGCTCGCGTCCGCAATTTATTTGCTGTTCGGCGACGATTGCCAATCCCGCCGAACTGGCCGGGCAGCTGCTCGAACGCCCGGTCGAGAGCCTGGAAGAAAACGGCGCGCCATCGGCGGAAAAGCTGTTCGTCTTCTACAACCCTCCGATGATCAACCGCAACCTGGGAATCCGGCGCAGCTACTTGAACGAGACCACGCGGGTGGCGAAAGAACTGCTCGCGCGCAAGCTGCAGACCATCGTCTTTGCGAATAGCCGACTGCACACCGAAGTGCTGTTGACGTATTTGCAGCAAGCGAACCGTCCGCAGCCCGGCGCGCCCGAGCCGATTCGCGGCTACCGCGGCGGATATTTACCCGGTGAGCGGCGCGACATCGAACGCGGATTGCGCGAAGGACGCGTCCGCGGAGTGGTGGCCACCAATGCACTGGAATTGGGCATCGATATCGGCTCGCTGGACGCATGCGTGATGGCCGGTTACGCGGGGTCGATCGCGTCTACGTGGCAGCGCGCCGGGAGAGCGGGGCGGCGCAGCGGAACGTCTTGCGCAGTGCTGGTGGCGTCTTCCGCTCCCATCGACCAATTTATCGTGCAGCATCCTGATTATTTTTTCGGGCGCTCGCCGGAACATGCGTTTATTCAGCCGGACAATTTGGAAATTCTGGTGAATCACTTGAAATGCGCGGCGTTCGAGTTGCCGATCAGCCCGGAAGAAAAATTCGGCAGTGTGAACGTGCAAGATCTCTGTGCGCGGCTAGCGGAGGCCGGATACCTGCACCGCAGCGGCGGGAATTGGCATTGGGTGCAGGAGGCATATCCGGCGGACACCGTGAGCCTGCGCTCAGTGACGTCCGACAACTTCATCATCATCGACACGAAGGGCGACGCCGAGCACGGCGAGCCAGAAGTGATTGGCGAGGTCGATTTTTCGTCGGCGCTGACCACCGTGCATCCAAAAGCGATTTACCTGCACCAGGGGCAGCAGTATCACGTCGATCGATTGGATTTCGAAGAGCGCAAAGCATACGTGAAACCGGTGAACGTGGACTACTACACGGACGCGATTCGCTACACACAGGTGCGCGTGCTGGAAATCGCCGAAGAAGAAAGCACGGCAGGACCTGCGGCCAAGGTGCATGGCGATGTGCTGGTGCGGTCGCAAGTGATCGGCTTCAAGAAGATCAAATTTTTCACCAACGAAAATATCGGCGACGGCAAGCTGGAGCTGCCGGAAAACGAGATGCACACAACGGCATTCTGGATCACTCTGGAACGGCCGCTGCTGGAAAGCCTGCCCTTTGCGCTTTCCGAACGCCAAAGCGGGATCTATGGACTGCTTCATGCGCTGGAATCGATGGCTTCTTTGTTGCTGATGTGCGACCGCCGCGATCTGGGGACGGCTGTTGGCGAGCGCCCGCCGAGCCCCGGGGTGGAGACGGAATGGCAGAGCACGCCGCCTTCGATCGCGGAACTGGATGAGGAGAAGGAATTTTTCGAACCAAATCTCTATCTTTATGATGCGTATCCGGGCGGGATTGGCTTCAGCGAGCCGCTTTACCGCGTATGCGATCTGCTGCTGCGGCGCACTCGCGAAATGATCGCGGCGTGTCCGTGCGATAGCGGCTGTCCTTCGTGCGTGGGACCGGCTGGAGAAAAAAGCGAGCGAACCAAAGAAGCGGCGCTGGCGATTGTGAACCGGCTTTGTTCTGTAGCCGATGCGGCGAGCGCGGCATGAGCCAAGCGCGCGATCCGTTTTCCGGACTGGCAGCGCTGAAACCGGTGAGGCGCCGCGAATACGCGCCACTCAGCGCCGGCGAAACCGAACCACTGGTCCGCGGAATGGCGCCGGATATTCCGCCGGGCGCCGAACGGCTGGCACAAATTTTAGGCGCGGTGCCACGAAGCAATCGATTTGGCGAACACCTTTGGTTGCGACGGTGGTTTTCGGAGCAGGTTGCGGTCGGCGAGGATCTGGGAGCTCCGGACGGTCCGCTCGATCTTGCGGCATTGCGATTGATCGCGCCTGACGCGCCGAAAGAGGCTGCCGACCCGCAACAGTGGCTATTCCTCGACACGGAAACCACAGGGATGGCGGGCGGTTCGGGAACGTACGCGTTTCTGGTGGGCATCGCGTGGTGGGACGCGGGCGGCCTGGAAGTGGAGCAGTTTTTCATGCGCGAGCACAGCGAAGAACATTCGCTTCTGCTGGAGCTGGCGGAACGCATGGCCGAGCGGCGCGTGCTGGTGACGTTCAACGGCAAATCATTCGATTGGCCGCTGCTGGAAACGCGGTATCGAATGACGCGAAACATCAAGACGCCCGCGCCGCGCGCGCATCTCGATTTCCTGCATCCGGCGCGCCATTTGTGGCGCCCGCGGCTCGGTTCAGCGCGCCTGCCGGAACTCGAACGCCACGTGCTGGGGTGGACTCGATGCGACGACCTTCCGTCCGAAATGATCCCATCGATTTATTTCGATTATTTGCGCGGCGGTTCTCCCGATCCACTGGTGCCGATTTTTCATCACAATCAGATGGATTTGAGGGGACTGGCCGCGCTGGCCACTCGCGTCCTGGGATTGCTCGCGAATCCGGAAGAGCGCTGGAAAGATGCGCTAGAGCTTTTTGGCGTGTCGCGGATTTGCGAACGCCGCGGAGAAACAGTTCGCGCCAGAAGTTTATATGCACGCTCGATTACTTCCGAGTTGCCGGAAGAGGCAGGCCGCAAAGCGCGGCGTTCGCTGGCGCTGCTGGCCAAGCGCGCGGGCGAATTCGATCAGGCGCAGATTCTTTGGGAAGAGATGCTAGGCGATTCGCGCGAGGGACTGGAAGCGTACGAGCAATTGGCGATTCATCTGGAGCGCCGCCAGCGCGATCGCGAGAAAGCGGCCGCGCTGGTGCGGGAGGCACTGGCGCTGCTTCGTAAAGCCAATCGACTGGGCACGATCGAGCCGGTTGCATACAAGCGGCACAAAGAACGTTTTAAAAGGCGATTACAGCGGCTGGAGCGCAAAGGGCAGATATCTCTGCTTGATGGTAACCACCTCACGTCAAGGTCACACAAGCCCCTGCTGTGATTTCGGTCGGTGAAGACCAAGGCGAAAGCTACTTCACTCGCTGAGCGGCCGCTCGACGCCAATATGGGTTTTCGGTTGGTTGAAGAGGCGCCCGCCATTCAGGCGGGAGGATTCGACGAGCCGCTGAAGCTCGCTAATTACGTAGGCCGCGCGGACCGAGGCGCGATAGAGTTCACGCATTTTTCCTGAATAGTGCCCGCCGTACCGGCGAACGTGCCACTTGTAAACGAGCCGATTGGGCCGCCGCAGATCGCGCAGCAAAACTGCCCCCTTGGGCTTCACCACACGCGCGATTTCCGCTAGCAGGCGTTCTGGTTCGGCCATGTGGTGCAAAACCGAGTTGCACATCACCAGATCGAATGTGGCGTCGGGATACGGCAGAGCGTTGGCGTCGGCGATTTGGAACTCGACGCGGCCAGCCAGCTCCGGTCCCGCAGCCGCGAGGTTCGCTGTGGCCTCCGCAATCATTTGCGGCGAACGGTCGATTCCCACGAATTTCCATCGAGTGAGAGTGCGCGCGAGTTTGGTAACGATTTGACCCGGCCCCATGCCGATATCGAGGGCGCGTCCGCGCTCGCGGCGGTTGACGAGGCGCAAGGCATGCTCGACGAACGTATCATCGAGCTTCTTCAGATAGGTTTGCGTCGCCGCAGACGAGTAAGCTTCCACTTCGCCAGAATCGTCCATCACTTCCGGCTCCGGAATGCGATGCAGTTCGAACATCGAAACAGATTCGCTCCCCAAGATTATTGAACCACAACCGCCGGCGCGGTGGAGGCTCGGGCGGTCTCTTGCTGACGATCCTGTGCCGCCGAGATGGATCCCGTCGATGCGCTGTCGGGCGCGGGCGTCCAGCCAATGGCGCGGTCGATCGCGTCGAATGTGGCGCGCGAGGCGCTTTCCACGTCGAGACATTCGTCGGCTACGCAGCGCAGAAACACGGCACCGCTCGGGGTCTGGAATTCCAGGAAATTCGACTGGCTTTCGATATGCGTCGCAGTGGGATACTTTTTTTCGAGCGCGTCGCCGAATTCGCCAAAAAGCTTCGCTGCGTCCTGAGTATTGTCCAGCTTCAGCCGATAGACGATCGGCGTCTGCTCCGTCTGCTTCACTTCGAACACCGCGTAACGGTCACCAGACCATACCGGCGAAATCGCCACGGCGCGTTGCTCGCCGATAAATTGCTTGAGCAGCTCTTCCAGGCCGAACTCGCCCATTACGTTTTGTTCCAGCAGTTTCCAATTTTTGGGCGCCACTCGCTTCCACTTGGGCAGCGTGACGTTAGCCGGTTGCACGCCTTTCAGGTACAGAGCGGGATGCATGATCTGCTGCGTGGATACGGGCGGGTTCTGGAAAAGCAGATGCAAATCCGCCCATCCGGTGTGGGCCTTCAGAAACTGCTGCGTGAAAGTTGCGCCTTCCAAGTACGGGAAGACCAAAGAATCGCGGATGTACGCGGGCGCTTTCGCCAGCAGCGGATCCTGCCCCATGCTCATGAACGCGCCGGAACCGAACAGGTCGGTCAAGTCGGGCAGATCGCGCACAGTCACGTGCGTATCGCGCAGACTGTAATCGATCATCGCCACCATGGCGCTGCCTTCGCTGACCGAATCGCGCGCCATTTCGGCGTCGTCGTTGGAGCGCGCCGCGTTCATCCAGCGCTCCACGTGAAAGGACTGATCCTCGAGAGCGTGGGTCATTTCGTGAGCCATGACGCCGCGCTGATCGCCGATGGGAATCCAGTCGGCGATGTAAAACTCCTTGGCCTTGGGATCGTACATTCCAGCGATCTGCTCGGTGAGCAAATCGATCATGAACGAATCGAGCGGAAAGCCCTTGGGAATCAGGCCGAAAGCTTCGAGGGATTTGTCATCGGCGTACTGCTGAGATTTGTTTTCGCCATGTTTTGCCTCTTGCAGCAGGTACGCGCGGATTTGCGCCCGCGAACGAAGACTTTTTTTCAATGGACGCTTGATGGGCAGGTCGAGGATGTGGCTCATCTGCGCGAGCACCTGGTCGGCGGCATCTAGAAATTGCTGATTCGTTTCGGTGATGGGCGGAGTCGCTGTGGGCATTGATCTTGCGGCAGGAGTGGGCAGCGTCACATCCGATATCGGGCGCACGGATTGCCGCGCCGTGGCTGCTCCAGCGAGCGCCAACGCGATGAGAAAGGCGATAATTCGCGCCGGTAACGCCATGCGAACGGTAATTTGCTTCTTGGCGTGCAAAGGTTTTCGAACATCCGATCGGAAGCGTTTCCGCGTCATTGTAGACCAAACGCCAGCAGCACGTTTCCCGGCATGCCGTAAATCGATCCGTATCCTGAATCGACGAACACCATGCCGCCGGCAATGGCCGGTCCGCCGCTGTCGATGGTGCCGCCACGCGCCGGAACGCCGTTAACGGTCTGGAATTCGCGGGCCGTATCGAAATCCCACAAAACCTTGCCGTCGGAAGTGGAGTAGGCGCGCAGATGCCCTGAATCGGCGCCGGAGAACACAACGCCCGGCATGCCGGATACAGCAGCAGATTGCGCCGGACTGCATCGCGGCGCGCTGCAACCACCTGGCGGCGGAGAAGTGTTCCAGATCTCGTGACCGTCGCTCAGACGCAAAGCGAACATGCCTCCGCCGACTTTCGGATCTGGAATCAATCCTTGCGGGCCTATCTTCATGGCGAAATCGGACAGGGCCACGAAGGCGTCGTCGGCATTCGCGGCAGGCCCCCACTCGACGCCGCCAAGCGGACCGCCACGACCGATACGCGTCTGCCAAATAATTTTGCCTTTGCCGTCGGGATCAAGGCCGAACACGATGCCCGATTTTTGGGCAACCACCAGTACCCGGCGCCCGTTCGGAAGATCGCGGAGAATCGGCGAGGAGCCGAAATCTGAATCAGGCCCCTGCTTTGCGGGGCAATTCACCGGATCGTCGCGATAGCAGCTGACGTTGTAGGTATCGTTGGCGGTGATTTGCCGCGACCAGACGATTTTGCCGGTGTTCAAATCGATCGCTAATATGGCGTCGCTCATGAAGGTGGCGGGATCGGAATAGTTGTTGCCCGCGCCGATGTAAAGCACTCCACGTTTTGGGTCGATGGTGGGCGTGGACCACAGCCCCGCGCCCGAGGGGCCAAGAAGCTGCGTGCCGATCTTATTCTTGTGGGTCGGACGAGCGGGCTGGGAGATCGTGTAGGTTTTCCACAAAACTTTTCCGGTGCGCGCATCGAGGGCGGCCATCGAACCGCGAAAGGTGCAGCACTCATAGTGGGCGTCGGCGGCCATCCATTCTTCGCGCGATGCGACCGGCACGTACAGCTTGCCCTTGTAAAGCACCGGCGAGCCGGTGATTCGCGCGTAAGGATGCAGGCTCAAGCGAGTCTCCCACAGGGGACGGCCCGTTGTGGCGCTCACGGAATAGACGTTGGCGCGAAGATCTCCAAAATAGGCGTGGCCGTGCGGACCAACGGTGATCGCGGTGCGCATGCCAGCACTGGCATGAAACGCCCAGTAGGTGCAGCCAGAGGACGGATTCAGCGCGTAGACGCCGCCGAGCGGCCCACCAACGAACACGCGACCGCCCACGACCGTTGGCTGGGCGTAGGAGGTGAACCCTCCGCGAATTCCAAACGCCCATTTCAATTTCAGGCGCGGCACTTCGCCCGCGGAAAGCCCGGCCGCGGCGGCGGATTGAAAGCGCGTCTCCGCCAGATCGGTTCCCCAGCCATTCCACTCCGAACCCGAGAAATTGGCGGGCGGCGAGGACGAACAATGATTCGTCGGCTTGGCGGCCTTCGGTTCACCACCGAATTTTTTGCCGGTGAGAAATTCCGCCACCTCGATCTTCTGCTTGCGCGTTAAATGCGCGCCCTGAGTGTGCATCGTTCCCGCTGAGAGCATGTAGACGATGTAATCAGGCGAGGCGGCACGAAGGACGTAGTGATTCAGATACGGGGGACCGCCCGCTTCGTGGCACACGGCACAATAGGTGGCGTAAACCGCCCCGCCGGGCAGGGCCGCGGCGCGCGCCTCGGCGCCTCTGGCTGCTACCGGGTTCGAAGAGAAGGAAAGAATATAAGCGGCGATGTCGGCGATCTGGGTCTGATTATAGGTGGTCTTGAATGGGGGCATCGCCGTGCCGGGCTTGCCGTTAGCAATCGCCGCTTCCAACTGCTTGACGCCCAAACCCAAGTTGCGCAAGTTGGGCGCCTGCGCACCCAACGCTCGTTGCCCGTGACAGAACGAGCACGACTGCTCGTACAGCTTTTCTCCGGTTTGTGCGCGGTAGCTAAGCTTTTCCCCCGGAATTTGGGTGGGCGACTGATGCGCGCGTGCCGGCGCGGCACACGCGAACAGAAAAAGCGAGCAGCAGGCGAATAGAACGATCCGTGCCGCTTTAACCCGTAGCGCGCCGGAGAACTCCGGCCAGGTCCAACCCACTTTTTGCCGTTCTCCGCTCAGCCCGTTCATCCGCACCTTCGACGCGGCACTCGCCAGCCAGAATGATGCGAAAACGGCTGAACCGCAAGCCATACTTTGCCGGCGAAATACGTAGACCGCGGGGCGACTCAGGTTCGTGCCGGGCTGGGTACGTCCGTGGATAGAACGGATTTCACGGCGCTCAGGAGTTCCTCGATCTTGAATGGCTTTCGCAACACAGGGCAGCCCGTGGCCCGCAGGAATGGGGATTCGCTCTCATCGCCGGCGTTGGAAACCGTGAAAAGCAGGCGCGATACCATGTCCGGCCTTTTTTTCTCAATCCAACGATACAGATTGGCCGCCGACTCCTCGCCTTGCAACCGGGAATCGCAAACGATCGCGTCCACGGATTCGTGCTGCAGGATTTCAATCGCCTGCTGGGCGCTTCGCGCTAGGCGGACGGATGCACCTGCGGCGCCGAGGACTTCTTCCTCGAGCTGAAGCACGGTTTCCACGTCGTCCACTAATAGAACTTTACCTGGAACGATGGCTTTGGTGGCGACGGAGCCGTCCATGGGCGGCTCGGAGCCGCCAATCAGCAGCGGCAGACTGATTACAAATGTGGCGCCTCGGGGCGGAGAATTGTGAGCCTCGATATCGCCGCCATGCTCTTTGACGATTCCATAGCAGATGCTGAGGCCGAGGCCGGTTCCCTTCCCTACGGGTTTGGTCGTATAGAACGGATCGAAAATCCGGTGCGGATTTTGGACGCCGGGGCCGCTGTCGGTGAATTCGACGCGCAGGTTGCCGGAGGCAGCTTCCGTGCGAATCCAGATGTCGCCTGATTCCCCGGTGTCGTGAATCGCATCCATGGCGTTGTTCAAAATGTTCAAGAACACCTGCTGGAGTTGGTTGAAATCCGCGGAAGTAACGGGCAGATGCGGATCGAAATCCCGGTGCACGGTGATTTTGCTCAAGCGCAAGTCGTACTCGCGTAAAACCAGGGTGTCCTCGAGAATCTGGTGCAGGCTCACCGGCGCACGCTGCGGCTTGCGCTGGCGCGCGAAGCTCAACAAGCTTTGCACGATGTGGTGGGTACGCTGCGCTTGACGGTGCAGCTTTTCGACATATTCGGCGCCGCGCTGGCTCGACACGTCATCGGATTTCAGTAATTGGCTATAACCCAAGATGGCCGTCAGCGGATTATTCAGCTCATGCGCGACGCCGGCGATCAGCTGTCCCACGGCGGCCATCTTCTCGCTCTGGAGCAGCTGTTGTTGGGTGTGGCGCAGGGAATCGTAGGCTTCGCGCGTTTTTTCCAGCAGCAGTGATTTGTCGATGGCCGTGGCGATCTGATTGGCAACTGCGGAGATCAGGTTCACTTCGGCCGCCGAGAATTCGCGCTCTTCGCGGCAGCCGATCACCAGCACGCCCATGATGCGATCCTTGGCCCATAAAACCACTACCTGCAGAGCGGCGACGCCTTCGCTGCGGCGCAATTGCCTGAATTCTTCCGGAAGATTGGGAGCGGTGCCGGCGACCACCGTCGCATGGACGCGGCGAAGCTGCTCAAGCAGAGCCGCCGAGAGATCGATCATGGCGAATCGGTGGACATTTTCGGCGCGGAATCCCACGGTCACGGGCCGGACCAGCCTGGCCGAAGGTTCGTCCAGAAAATAGACTGCGCCTACATCCAGATTAAATAGCTCGGTGATTTTCAAAAGGGCGGCGCGCAGGCTCTCTTCGAGGCCGGGATGCTGGCCGAGCAGATCGGCGATGGCGTTCAACGCCAGCAATTCCTGGTTGCGTCGCCGGACGTCCGCCTCGGCGTGCTTCAGCTCGGTGATGTCCAGCAGGAAACCCTGGTAAGCCACGATCGCGCCCGACTCATCACGGGTGGCGAAGCTCGATTCGTGGGCGGTGCGGATTTCGCCGTCGCGCCGCCGGAAGCGGAACTCGAAATCGGCGATCTCTCCGTATTCGCGCAGCAAACGGTGCCGGCGTTCGCGGTCGAGCGGGTCGACGTAGAATTGCGACGCCACGTCCGCCGCGATCAACTCCTCGGAGGATTCGTACCCGAGAATCCGCATAAACGCGTTGTTGAAGTCGAGAAAATGCCCATCCGGCGTGGAAATGAACACGCCCTCCTGCACCTTTTCGAAAAGCGTGCGGAATTTGTTTTCTGCTTGCCGGCGGGTGGTTACGTCGCGCAGAACGTGGATGGTTCCCAGACGCTTGCCCCTGGAATCGTGCAGCGCCGAATCGGTAGCCAGAAAATAACCGCTGAAGGATGGATCGAACTTCTCCGCCTCGCCCGCCGCGCTTTCGCAATACGGACAACGGTTCCACGGAGCATTGCCCTGCCGCAGCACCTCGCGAGTGGAGCGCCCCACAACTTCATTGGGCGCGAGCTGCAAGCGGGCCGCTAGCGCACGATTGGTTCGCAGAATCCGCCCATCAGCGTCGTGAACGAAGATAAGGTCGTCGATGGAGTCGAATGTATCTTCCCACTGACGTTGAGACGACGAGACGCTTTCCACCAAGGCCAAGTTCTGGACCGTGAGGCCCAGTAGATTGGCCACATTCATTACGTAGTGATCTTCGTCGCTTTCGTATTTTCGCGGAGAGCTGGAACCGACGGCGATCAGGCCGAGCGGCGCGTCTTTTCCGGGAATTCGTAGCAACAGCATGGCCGAGAGTTTTTCGGACTGCATCCAGCGCGCGAGAGGGGTGGCCGCGCTGTCAGCGTAAGCGATGGTCGGCCGTTCGCGGTCGAATATCGCTTGTACCCACGGCTCGCCTGGGGAAAAGCGCGCATTGCACGTTTTTTCGGGATCGGAGAAGCCAACGCACCCGCGGATGCTGAATTTGGTGCGCTGCGGATCATCAAACATCAGAACGAGCCCATGCGTGGCATTCAGGCTTTCGAGCACCTCGACCAGGATTCGCCGGAACACAAACTCGGGCCGGGGAGTCTGCATCGCTTCGGCGCTGATTACCGCCAGTCGTCGCAGGCGTTCATTCAAATCTTCCGCGCGCGAGCGGCTGACCTCAAGCACCAGCACGGCCATCGATACTCCCATGGCCACTCCCAACAGCCCGTGGAAGGAAATGCGAATGAGACCGATTGCCTGGATGGGCCATTCCGGACGGTCCAGCCCGTCCAACCCACGCAAAAACAATGCAGCCGACAATAAGATCCAGCCCGCGCCTCGATGGCGGGCCTGCGACCTCCAAAACACCCATCCGGCCGCTAGGTAGAGACCGGAAACGAGGATCGCGCTGGCCCATTTTTCAGCGGACGGCAGTGCCGCGACCCAGCCGAGCGCAAAGAGACCACACTCGCTAATCACGGCCCATGGCCACAGGTAGCCGATTACGTCGGTCTTGCCGGAGCACTCCAGTGCGGTGATCAACGCCAAGCCGGCGACGAGCGGTGAGATCAGAATGGCAACGCTCGGTTCGCTCGGCCCGCCGCGCCAAACCGACACCAATCGAACGCACTCCGACGCCGTATACAGCGTCCATGCGGCAAGCCAGAAGCGGAAAAAACGCGCCTTGAAACCCGGTAAAAGCAGCGAGTACAAAACGAGCAAAAGGAATGCGGCGGAGCATTCCATGAAAGCCACCGCCAAAAAGCCCGGGTTGGACAAAAAAGTCATGAGTGTCTACAACTTGCGACAAGTAGCCGCTGCGTGACAGGGCCGCGAACTTTTCGTGGATATCAGGAAGCCATTACAAAACCTAGCACACGGTTTCACAATACGGCAACTAACCCTCTGGCTGCGTGTGCCTTGCCTTATAATGGCCTTCGCGATGGACCACAGATGCCAAAAGAAAAAATCCTGGTTGTAGACGACGAAGAAGCGATTCGCGAGGTGGTTTCGACTCTCCTGGAAGCGCAGGGTTACCAATGCGTCCCATGCGTGAATGGGCGGGCCGGGCTTACCGCATTCCGGAACGATACGTTCGACCTGGTGATGAGCGATATCGTGATGCCGGAAATGGACGGCATGAAGCTGCTTGCCGAACTGCGCCGCTCCGATCCGGACGTGCCGGTGATCATGGTCACCGCCATGCACGATATTTCGATCGCGCTGGAAGCGATTCGCTCCGGCGCGTACGACTACATCCTGAAGCCCTTCGAAAAGGACCAGCTATACCTCAGCGTGCGCCGCGCCCTGGAGCATCGGCGGCTGGTGATCGAAAATCAGGCGTATCAGGACGATCTGGAACAGCTCGTCGCTGAGCGCACGCAACAATTATCCGTCGCCCTGCAGGATTTAGAGGAATCGTACGATTACACGCTCGAAGCGCTGGGCGGCGCGCTGGACGCCAAGGATGCCGAAACCGAAGGCCACTGCCAGCGCGTCACGGCCTTTACTATCACCATTGCCAAGAAGATGAACCTGGACAAAGCGCTCTTGCGCCAGATCGCGCGCGGGGCCTTCTTGCACGACATTGGCAAAATGGGGATTCCCGATCATATCCTTCGCAAGCCCGGGCCGCTGACGCCCGAAGAACGCGAAATCATGCGGCGTCACTGCGATATCGGCTATTCCGTGCTGGCGAGAATCCCGTTCCTGCGCGAAGCCGCGGAGATCGTGTTAGCGCACCAGGAATTTTATGACGGGACCGGCTACCCGCGTGGGCTGCGCGGCGAAGAGATTCCTCTCGGCGCGCGGATTTTCGCCGTGGCGGACACGCTGGACGCCATGATTTCCGACCGTCCCTATCGCAAAGCGCTGCCGATTTCGGCCGCGCGCGAGGAGATCAAGCGGTATTCGGGTACGCAGTTTGATCCCCAAGTCGTTGAGATTTTCCTATCTCACCCCGATCAGGTTTGGCTCGATCTGCACAAGCGATCCGCCGAGCCGTTCTTGCTCACCGAGCTCGAACGCGTTTAACCCGCCGACATCCGCCGGCAAGCATGGTCACTTATTGATGCGAAGGGCCTCCCAGGGGTCCTGGTTCCGAATTGTTCCCAACTTCCGCCGTATGCGCCTATAATGCGGCTTTGCTGGAAATTCAAAGGAGGTCGCGCATGAAGCGATTGGTCACAGCCCTCGCTGGCTGCCTCGCGTTCTTTCTGCTGGCGGCGCAAGTTCCCGGTGCTCCTGCACGGGCGCAGCAGAAAAACGACGTGATCGCCACGACGAACCTGAAGGTTGGCGAAAAGGCGCCGGACTTCACACTGCCGAGCGATCAGCGAACCACCATCAAACTGAGCGATTATCTGGGCAAGAAAAACGTGATTCTCGCGTTCTACGTTCTGGCGTTCACGCCGGGTTGAACGGATGAACTAAAAGCCTATCAGTCTGATTTGGCTAAGATCCAGGCGAGCGGGTCGGTCGTGTTTGGAATCAGCACGGATAGCCCTCCGGCGAACGCAGCTTTCGCCAAGCAAATCGGCGTTACCTTTCCGCTTCTCAGCGATATGAACCGCACGGTGCTGAAGGAGTATGGAATTCTGAAGCAGTACCCGATGGGCGGCGATAACTATGAGTGGGCGCGACGCACAACTTTCGTCATCGACAAGGAAGGCAAGATTCAGCACATTCAGTTCGATGAAAGCGCGATTAACCCGAACACGGCTGTAGCGATCTGCACTGGGATGGGTCCCTCGAAGTAAAGCGCAATGGCGCGGGGGCTGCGCGCGGCAGCTCCCGCTGGCGCCCATGCAGGCGTCAGCGGCTCACGTTGCGCCGGCTGTAAATCAACGCGAAAATTCCGGCGAATAGTGCCATCGAAGGAATCAGCAGAAGCAAAATTCCGTGCTGCAAGGCCACCACACTGTGGCTGCCGGACCCGGCAGCGCTCTGGTATCAAAGAGCGCAACCTTGCGCCGCCGCTTGCGGTACAAGAACAAACGCAGCCACCAACAGGCCGAGCCACAATTTCGCCACTGGGCCTGCAACGCGTTTGCATGCGCTCCTGCTGCGAATAACGCCAAGGGCGAGCTTCATTGCGGTCATGACCGTCCTCCGGAAATCAGGAAGAAAAACAGAAATATCCAGATGGCGTCCATCGCGTGCCAGTACATGGACGCGATTTCCACCGCAGTGCCTTGCGCCATTCTGCGCGCTGGGCGAAAAACCACGACGAACAGCGCAATGATGCCGCCCGCCAAGTGTACGCCGTGCGCCGCGGTGATCAGGTAAAAAAAACTGCTGCTTGGATTCGTCGCGAGATACAGACCGGCGGAGACAAGCTGCCGCCACGCCAGCAATTGTCCGGCAAGGAAGCATATTCCCAAGGCAGAAGTGACGATCCACCACAGTCGGAAACCGGCTTCGTCGCTGGCTCGGGCCCGCGATCTCGCATGTAGCAAGGTTATGCTGCTGGCCACAAGCACTGCTGTGTTCAGCCACAAAATTCTGGCCAGCCATCCGGAGACGAGCAGCGGGCGCCAGTCGCCGCTCGGCGATCCCTTGCGCACCACTGCCGCGCTGATCAGCGCCATGAAGAACATGGCAACGCCGCTGAGGGCAATCAACATCCCGGTCACGTAGGCGCGCTGGGGTGTGTGGGACGCGCCCAGCTCACCGCCGCGCCCGTTCTCGTGGCCGCCGGAGCTACCGCCGTTACTGCCGATGACGCCGCCGATCCCCGAGCGCTCGACAATCGCGCTGTCAGGCACTCGGGGCTCCCTCGGCCGCACCCGCTACGTCGCTGGGCGGCAGATGCTGCGGCGAAAAATCCTCGCGCGCCCCTGGAACGCTGTACTCGTATGGCCCGCGAAAGACGTGGGGAAAATTGCCGGCGAAATTATCGAGCGGCGGAGGAGAAGCGATCGCCCACTCAAGTGTCGTGGCGCGCCAAGGATTCTCCGGGGCCTTCGCGCCGCTCGCGAGGCTCTTGAAAAAATTGTAAAAGAAGATCAGCTGCGCGGACGCCGTGGCGAACGCCGCAATGGTCATGAACACATGCAATGGCTGCAGCGCGGCCAGATAATCCGCCCCAGTGAAATCGGAGTACCGGCGGATTCCGCCGTAAAGCCCGACGAAGTGCATAGGCATGAAGATGCAGTAGGCGCCGACAAACGTCAGCCAAAAATGCACCTTCCCGAGCGTCTCGTTCATCATGCGCCCGAACATTTTTGGAAACCAATAATACGTGGCGCTGAAGATACCGAAAATGGCCGCCACGGCCATCACCAGATGGAAATGCGCCACCACGTAATACGTGGCGTGAAGCATGTTATCGAGCGCCGGCTGGGCCAGAAAAATTCCCGAGAGTCCACCCGTGACGAAAAATGAAACGAAGCCGATGGAAAAAAGCATCGGCGTGTCGAAATGAATTTTCCCGCCCCACATGGTACCGAGCCAGTTGAATGTTTTCACGGCGGAGGGCACGCCGATGGAAAGCGTCAGCGCCGAGAAGGCCAGGCTCGAATAGGGGTTCATCCCGCTGACGAACATGTGGTGGCCCCACAGCAGAAAACCGAGAAATCCGATCGCGCAAAGCGTGCCCGCCATGGCGCGGTAGCCGAATACCGGCTTGCGCGAAAAATTCGAAATGATGTGCGACGTGATTCCCATTCCCGGCAGAATCGCGATGTAGACCTCGGGATGGCCGAAGAACCAGAAAAGGTGCTCCCACAGCAGGGGCCAGCCGCCGCTCCTCCCCACTTGCAGCTCGCCGTTCACCACCAGCCCATAGGGGATGAAAAAGCTGGTGCCCGCGGATCGATCCAGGATCAGCATGATCAACGCCGCCAGCAACGCCCCGAACGCCAGCAGGCTCATCACCGCGGTCACGAACCACGCCCAAACTGTGAGCGGCATGCGCATCAGATGCATTCCAGGCGCGCGCATCTCGATGGTGGTGGAAATAAAATTGATCGAGGCGAGCAGCGACGCGAAGCAAAAAATTCCGATGCTCACGATCCACATCGTCTGTCCCAACCCTTCGCCGGGCCCGGTGATGCTGCCGAGCCCGCTGAGAGGAGGGTAGGCCGTCCAGCCACTGATGGGCGCGCCGCCTTGCACCGCGAACGCCGAAAGCATGCAGCCAAACGCCACCAGCGTGAGCCAGAAGGACATCATGTTCAGCCGCGGAAACGCCATGTCCGGCGCGCCGATTTGAATCGGCAAAAAGTAATTTCCAAACGCACCCAGCGGCGCGGTGGTCAGCACGAAGAAAACCATGATCGTCCCGTGCATGGTCATCAGCGCTAGATACTGTTCCGGGCGCATGATCCCACTCTGCACGAACGGGACGTAGCCCCGCGGCCAGGCCAGGTGATAGCGCATCAGCAGCGACAGCACCATGCCGACCGTCACCGCCGCGAGCGCCAGAAAGTAATACTGCAGCCCGATTACTTTGTGGTCGGTGCTGAAAATGTAGCGCCGCCAAAATCCGCTGGGCGCCTGCGGCGGCGTATACACGGGATGCGGAGAAGTGCTCACGCGCGTTCCCGAATTGGCTGGCGCGCGCTCATTGCTTCAGAGCCTGCGCGAGGAATTTTTCGTACTCCGCTTCGGAAACCACATTCATGAAGCTGTGCATCTGGTAGTGGCCCATGCCGCAGAGTTGCGTGCACATGATGTTGTAGCGCCCGATGCGGTCGGGCGTGAAATGCAGCGGGACCACCATCCCTGGCACCGCATCTTGCTGGAGCCGCAATTCGCGGACAAAGAAATTGTGAATCACGTCCTGGGAACGAATTAGCAGTTCCACCGGATGATTCACCGGCACGGTTAGCGTCGGAACCACAATGTCGTCGCGCCCCGCCGGATCGTTCGGATCGATTCCCAGGGGATTGCCAGTAGGCGCGCTGACCATCGCCGGATCGAGGCGCCCGAATTTTCCGTCCGCGCCAGGATAGCGGAAGTAATAGACGAACTGCTCTTCGGTGACCTCGACTTTAATCGCACCGGCGGCTGCGGGCTGAAAGCGCGTCGCGGACCACGCCTTCGTTCCCAGCACGCCTAGCCCCAGAAATACCGCCGCCGTCGCCAGCGTCCACGCGATTTCCAGTCCTGTATTGCCGCGAATGAAACGCGCGGGTTTGCCGCGGTCGCGAAAACGAAAAACGGCGAAGCCCAGACCGAGTTGCGCCAGGATAAAGATCGCTCCGGTGGCGCAAAGCGTGAGCGCATATTGATGATCGACCTGCAAACCCACCGGAGTGATCGGCGGAGGCGGCGCGTAATAGCCGGTGGCAAACAGATACACGGTGATTCCAACGAAAACGATCAGCGAGATCAACAGAAGCAGCGCCGGGGCAGCCGAACCGCGCGTTCTGCTATTCAGGCGCGCGCCACTACACTCGCTTCTGTCGCGGTGAAATGCCCGGAAGAATTCCATGTCAATTCAAACTGAAGATGATACAGGAGCGCCGCGCGCATTGAAAGCGCACCGCGCTGGTCGCGGTGGTGAGAAATTTCAGAAGAGAAGAATTGGTGCGGGAGAGAGGATTTGAACCTCCACGGTATTGCTACCGCCAGCCCCTCAAGCTGGTGCGTCTGCCAGTTCCGCCACTCCCGCATGTCCCTAACGATGGGGCCAGGAAATTGTAACAGAAGCCGCTATTTGTGAGCAGGCGCGTTCTGTGCTGGAGCTTTCGGCGCCGCTGGAGCAACGGGCACCGGCTTGGCAGTCGCGGATGGCTGAGCCTTGGCCGGAGTGGTCGTAGGCGCGGCCTCAGTCGGCGCATTAGTGTGCTCAAGCAGCGAACCGATCGCCGCCGCATTCGGACCGGCGCGCTTCACCGACAGCGCCATGGAAGTCATCATGAACACGATCGCGCACCAGGTGGTGGCGCGCGAAAGAAATGTGGCCGCGCCGCGGGGGCCGAAGGCCGTCTGGCTGCCTGCGCCGCCGAACGCGCCGGCGAGGTCGGCCGCCGTGCCGCTCTGCAGCATCACAACGATGATCAGCAAGAAGCAGACCAGCACGTGCAAAGTGACCAGCATCACCGTAAAGCGCCAGCCTAGCGAGACCAGCCCGATGCCCACGAGTATCGATACGCCCCATTTACCCCACGATGGCATTCTAAATCCTACCTTGCGGCGGCGACGAATCGCGCGCCTTTAAGAATAATTTACGATCGATGCAAACGACTTCGGGTCCAAGCTCGCGCCGCCTACCAGAGCGCCGTCGATTTCCGGCTGCGCCATCAATCCCTTGACGTTGTCGGGCTTCACGCTGCCGCCATAGAGAATTCGGAGTGCGGAGGCTTTCTCGGACGTGAACCGCGCGGCGGCTAATTCCCGAATGAACCGGTGAGCTTCAGCCGCGATTTCCGGCGTCGCCGTGCGTCCCGTGCCAATCGCCCACACTGGCTCGTAAGCCATAAGGATACGCGAGAATGACTCAGGGGTCAACGCGCCCAGACCAGACTCGAATTGCCGTTTGAGCACGATTTGCGTCTGGTTTGATTCGCGCTCAGTGAGCAATTCACCCACGCAGACGATGGGCGTGAGCTTCGCTGCCAGCGCGGCTTTCGTTTTGCGATGCACCCAATCGTCGGTTTCGCCGAAATACTGGCGGCGCTCGGAATGGCCGACGATCACGTAGGTGCAGCCAGACTCAACCAGCATGGGGCCGGAGACTTCTCCGGTAAACGCGCCTTCCTTTTCCCAGTGCAAATCCTGGCCGCCGATCGCTACTTTGCTGCCGTGCGCCGCTTCCACCGCCGCGCAGATGGCGGTAAATGGAGGCGCGATGACGATGTCGCAGTGCTTTGTCCCAGCAACCAGCGGGAGGAAGGCGCTGAAGAAGCCGAGCGTATCCGCTCGCGTCTTGAACATCTTCCAGTTGCCGGCGATTACCGGACGCCGCATGGGTGTATCCGTCACTTGCCGGGCTTGTCTGTGAGCGCTTCCACGCCCGGAAGTCTTTCGCCGGCGAGAAATTCGAGCGATGCGCCGCCGCCGGTGGAGATGTGGGAAATTTGGTCCGCGACGCCGGCGTGTTCGACTGCAGCTACGGAGTCGCCTCCGCCGATGATCGAGGTAGCGCCGGCTTTGGTTGCGGCGGCTACCGCGCGCGCTATGCCGAGCGTGCCGTTGGCGAAGGCCGGTCGTTCGAACATGCCCATCGGCCCGTTCCAGACGATGGTGCGAGCCTTGGCGATTTCGGCGCTGAATAGCTCCACGGTCTTTGGACCGATGTCGAGACCCATCCAGCCATCGGACGCCGCATCGATCGCGATGGTTTTCGTAGCGGATGAATCAGGCGACTCGGCGATCACGTGGTCCACCGGAAGCAGCAGCTTGAAATTGCGTTTGCGCGCATCTTCCAGCAGACCTTTGGCGAGGTCGAGCTTGTCATCTTCCACAAGGGACTTCCCCACCGGTTTGCCTTGCGATTTCAGGAAAGTGTAGGCCATCGCGCCACCGATCAGCATGCCATCGGCGAGCTTCATCAGATTTTGCACCACTTCGATCTTGTCGGAAACCTTCGCGCCGCCGAGCACCGATACGAACGGCCGCTCCGGATTCGAAATTGCTTTGCCGAGGTACGCGAGCTCTTTCTCCATCAGCAGCCCGGCCGCGGCCTGCTTCACGTATTTCGTGATCCCCACCACCGAGGCATGCGCGCGATGAGCCGAGCCAAAGGCATCGCACACGAACATTCCGTCGCAAAGAGCCGCCAGTTTTTCGGCGAATCCCAAGTCGTTTTTTTCTTCCTCGGGATGGAAGCGGACGTTTTCGAGCAGCAGCACTTCCCCGTTTTTCAGCGCCCTGCTTTTTGATTCGGTATCGGAGCCGATGCAATCGGATGCGAAGGTCACATCTTTGCCCAGCAATTCCTTCAGCCGCGCTGCTACTGGCTTCAGGCTGTATTTCGGATCGACTTTGCCTTTTGGCCGGCCGAGATGCGAAGCGAGAACCAGCCGCGCTCCGCTTTCGATGGCCAGGCGCAGCGTGGGCAGGGTTTCGCGGATGCGAGTGTCGTCGGCGACCGCTCCCTTGTCGAGAGGCACGTTGAAATCAACGCGAATGAAAACGCGCTTTCCGGAAAGATCGAAATCTCGAATGGATAGCTTGTTCATGTCCGTTGATCCGTGTGGCCCGTCAGGACTTCGCGGCCATGAATTTGATCAGATCGACGCAGCGGCAGGAGTAGCCCCACTCGTTGTCGTACCACGCCAGTACTTTGACGCAGTTGTTCCCGACCACGCGCGTGGATTTCGCGTCCAGAATTGAAGAATTTGGATTGCCGCGGAAGTCGATCGACACTAGTTCCTCTTCCTCGTATTGAAGAATGCCCTTCAGCGGACCTTCGGCAGCCGCCTTCATGGCCGCGTTTATAGTTTCCGCAGTCGCCGGCTTTTCCGTAATCACGGTCAGATCGACGACGCTCACGTTGGGCGTAGGCACGCGCATCGCGTATCCATCCAGCTTGCCTTTCAGCGCGGGAATCACCAGATGCAGAGCTTTGGCCGCGCCGGTGGAAGTGGGAATCATGGAAAGCGCGGCGGCGCGCGCGCGGCGCAGATCTTTGTGCGGCAGATCCAGCAGCTTTTGGTCGTTGGTGTACGAGTGAATCGTGGTCATACTGCCCACGCTGATGCCGAAGCTGTCCTGCAGGACTTTTGCGACGGGCGCGAGGCAATTGGTAGTGCACGAAGCGTTGGAAACCACATGATGCTTTGCCGGATCGTAGGTCTTCTCGTTTACGCCGAGGACGATGGTGTGATCGGGATCGGTTGCCGGGGCGGAGATCAATACTTTTTGCACCGCTCCGCGAATGTGCTTCCGCGCGTCAGCTCCCTTGGTGAAAAGGCCGGTGGACTCGACCACGAACGTTGCTCCGACGGACGCCCAGTCGATTTCCGCGGGGTCTTTGGTCCGGAAGACTTTGAGACTTTTGCCATCCACGGAGATGGAATCGTCGGTATGCGTCACCTTGTTCGGCAGATTGCCCAGGATGGAATCGTATTTCAGCAGGTGCGCCAGCGTTTTCGAATCGGTGATGTCGTTCACGCCGACGATTTCAATGGCCGAATCGCCCATGGCGGCGCGATAGATATTTCTGCCGATGCGTCCAAAGCCGTTAATGCCAACTTTGACTGCCATTTGTCCTCCGGGAAATTGGCGCGGGAAACGAACCTCGCGAGAGTGGTGTGCGAGCCTGAATTGATCTAGCCGATGCTAGAAGCCGCGGGGGGAAATGTCAACGTGAGTCCATCGACGCGTCTTCCATGCTGTACTGCTTGACGCGAATTACCGTTTCACCCACAAACGTAACGAACGTGGAAGGAGATGGGGGCAGGCCGTAAATCCAATCGACCGTCTCTTGGCCTTCGGGGTCCCACTGCCGGACTTTCTTATCCGGCAGCCCCATGGCCGCGATTACCATATCGCGATTCATCCCGACTACCGCCTGATGCTGCTTGATGCCCTGTTGAAACTTCGGAGGAAGAGTGTCCACCCAGTTCACCGCTGCGGAATGCTTGGAAAACTCGAGGAACGGCGCGAGGTACTGCTTCAGCGCGTCGGCGCTGATATTGGGGACATCTTCATGTCCGAAATCGACGACCAGCACGCCCCCGGTTGGTTGCTGTGGGTTCGGATTTGGATCGGGCGTGGCCATATTGCCCATGCCGATTTGCAGGTGCTGGCGCCAATTGAAATGCTTGCGCCCGCCGCCGTTGATTTCCACTCGAATGGTATGGGCGTCGAAGTCGAGGCGCGTGATCTGCACGGAGTCGCCGGCATTGGCGACCGTTCCATAGAGCCGCAAAGCGTCGCTGAGATCCTGCGGATCGACTGGCTTGCCGATCCTGATTTTGAAACCTTTGCGTCCGGCGGGAATGGCGCGAGCCGCCTTGGCGAATTCGCCGTCCACATAGCGCACCAGAAGAATTTCCGTGCCGGCGGTGATGCGGCCGGAAGGTCCAGCCGTTTGGTCGGCCGGGGAAACCGAGGAAGCTTGTGGGACTACTGCCTGGGGAGCGGCGGTCGCATAGTCCGCACTGATGACTGCCCCGCTTAAAACGAGGGCTGCGGTCAGCGCGTAAGCGGCTCGCAAACTCATGGCACGCTAGACCACTCTAGTTTTTCCCTTAAACCGATCAATCCGTTCTTTACAGCACCCGGGCGTGGGGGAAATATACTACGTTCTCCTATGCTTGTGAACGGCTGCGCCAAACGCTTCCCAGACGCGGAAATTGCCCCGATACTCGCGCAGCATTCGTTCCGGGTGAAACTGCAGGCCCACCACGAAATCAGCCCGCGGATCGAAATACGCTTCCACTAGGCCGTCGGGCGCATGGGCCATGGGGCTTAGACGGCGCGCCAGGCGGCGAATTCCCTGGTGATGATAGCTATTCACCTGCAGCGTCTTGCGACCGTACCATCGCGCGAGCGGAGTACCGGGGAGAACTTCGATCGGGTGGCGATAAACGTCGTAGCGATCCGGATCAATGTGTCGCAGGCGGGAGCGTTTCTCTTTCTTCACGTCGCCGTACAGCGCGCCGCCACAGGCGACGTTGATCAACTGCGAGCCGCGGCAGATGCCGAAAACCGGAATTTTGTCTCGCAAGGCGTGCCGCAACAAGCGCAACTCGACTTCATCCTTCAGCGGATGCGTTTTCTCCAGATACTGAAAATTTTCTTCTTGCGCGGCGTAGCGTTTTGGCTCGATATCCTCGCCCTCGACGAGCAGCAGCCCGTCCATTTGCCGCATGTACTGAGGGAGGCAGGTGCGCACGCCGTCGATCACAGGCACGATGAGGGGCAGGATTTTCAGCCTGAACAGAAGCTGCAGATGAAGTTCGCCCACATAATCGACGTTGCGGATGCCCCGAGGTGTCTGGCGGGTGGTGACGAGAACGGTCGGCCGGTCCGTCATGGCTAGCTCGTCGCCAGGGTGGTCATCGCGTCAGCGACCGGAGAGATTCGACCAGCCGCGCGTCTTTTTCCCGGCCTTGCGATGCCACTCGAATGTGGTACTCGTCCATTCCAAGCTTATTCGAGCAATCGCGGACGTACATGCCGTGTTCGGTGAGCAGGCGCGCCTGAAGCTCGGTAGCCGTCATACCGTTGCAGATTTTGAACAGGACAAAATTGGCTCCGGTGGAATATACGTCCACGCGGGGAACGTTTTTCAACGCGTCATATAGGGCGCGGACATCGGCAATCAGACGCTTGCGGGCCTCATGATAGGCGGCGTCGGTGGCCGGTAAGAGTGAAAGAAAATATTGCGCCAGCGTGTTGAGGTTCCACGTGGGGACGAAGCGGCGCAGTCGATTCAGCACATAAAGATTCGAGCTGTAGCAGTATCCCAGTCGCAACCCCGGCACCCCGCAATGCTTGCTCATGCTGCGGACAATCAACAGATTCGAATAGCGCTCGGCGATCGGCAGCAAGCTCGGAATTGGGTCGCCGGCGAAATCGATAAACGATTCGTCGACAATCACCAGTTCGAGATCCTTCGCGCGGCGAAGGAAATCCTCCATCTCATCGAATGAGAAAAACTGGCCGGTGGGATTCCCGGGATTTATGATCAGCAGCGCCTTCAGATTGCGGGTGTGTGCCCAGGCGAGATACTCGTCCAAATTCAATTGGTAGCGATTGTGGGCATCGAGCGCGTAGAGCTCGGCGTCGCGCAGATCTTTCATTTTCTCGATGTACTCGCCAAAAGTGGGAACGGGCACGGCCACGCGGTCGATCAGCGTCATATTCAGCAGCGCGATTAATTCCGTGGCTCCATTGCCGATGATCAGGTGCTCGGGATCGACATGGAGGACAGCCGCGAGAGCTTGCTGGCCGAGCACGGGATTGCTGGAGGGATACGACTTGATCAGATTCGGCAGATTGCTCTGCAGGTCCGCGAGCATTCCCTGCGTCGGGTAGTACGGATTGGCGATAAAGCAGAAATCAATGATCTCTTTCGCGCGCTCGTAGCCCACCAGATCGGCGAGCGCGGGCGAATGGGACGTTTCGTAGAAGAGATGACGGCGAAGTCCCGCGGCGGAATCTGCCGGGGCGTGAGCGGCGTCTATCGAGCTTTTCATGCGGGCACTCTCTGGGGCGCGAGATCCGCCAATTCATCGATCGATGGAACGTCCATGGGCCAATTGCGCCAGCGGTCCGGTCGCGCAGCCATTTAACGATACACCGGTACGAGCCTGAAATGACCTGGAAGTAATTCTCCACCAGGCCTCAGTTACCTGGCAGAGAACCTGCATCGAAGCTAATAGTTCATCGCCGGCCAATGGATGCTCGCTATTGTAAGCAGGCTGCTCGTGCGCGCTGTGCTGTCTAAGACGGTGGTAATGTTTTGCGAGTTGCGGTATGTCTTGGTAGTAGGCGCTAGTTGAGAAATCAGTAAGCGTCGTTCCCGGTGACAACTAGCGATTCTCAACAATCTTGCAAAGTAGGCGAGGCAGTTGTGCGGAATACCCAAAGCATTCGAGCGGTGATCGCCGACGACCACGTGATGGTGCGCGAAGGCTTGACGGTAGTGCTGGAGCGCATTCCGGGAATGTCGGTCGTAGCTCAGGCGCGTAGCTGGACGGAAGCAATTCCGGTGATCGATGAGTTTTCGCCCGATATCGCGCTGCTGGACGTGCGGATGCCAGGAATCGATGCGGCGGAGGGCGTCGCCATCTTGCGGCGCCGTCATCCCAATCTACGCATGGTGCTCATCTCGGCGTTCGATTGCGATGAAGATATTTATGGCGTGATCCGGGCGGGCGCGAACGGGTTCGTGGTGAAAAGCTGCACCGCGGAAGAAATCCCCATCTGCATCCACACCGTGCTACAGGGAAACCGATGGCTTCCCTCGGGACCCGCGGCAAAGCTCGCGGAGCGGTTACAAGCACCGGAATTGACCGCCCGGCAGGCGGAGATCCTGGGAATGGTCACCGAAGGTAAAACCAACAAGGAAGTGGCCGCGGCGCTGAACATCACCGAAGGCACCGTGAAGGTGCAGATGAACCACATTTTCCATAAGCTGGGCGTGAGCAACCGCACCGAAGCGGCGACGCGGGCAATGGAACGCGGACTTGTGCGTCTGAACAAATAGCGTGGCGCGGCGCCGCCCTGCCGCGAGGCTGCGTTGGTTCACTATGGTTTCGGCCCTACCCGTCGCTTCGATGCCCGCGGAAGATTCGTTCTGCTTCAGAGAGCAATTCCGCACTTGCCGCCGACTTTGGGACGTAACCATCAATCCCCGCGCGCAGCACTTCATCGCGGACTGCTGCCGAATCATCGATGGCGAACATCAATAACTTCGTAGCGGGGCGGATTTTTCGAATTTCCGCGGCTGCATCGACACCACTCTTCACCGGCATGGTCAGTTCAAGGACAACTAAGTCCGGGTTGTAGCTTTGGGATTTTTCCACCGCCTCCTGACCATCGGCGGCTTCGGCGACTACTTCCCAACCTTCTTTTTCAAACAGGGAGCGGACAAAAGCACGCATCTGATCGTGGGGATCTGCTAACAGGACTCGGCCGCGCATGAAGACGAACCCTTCCTCTCCGCGGTGTAAACAGGAGAGGACGGTCCGCACACACCGACGCAAACGCTGATGTGTCCAAGTCTGGCCGCTTGAGGGCGGGGTTGCGACCAGCGAAGAATCTAGCACGCCGCCGAACGCCGCGCAATGGCGCAGCCGAAGCGCTGCGTTTGCTCTCTAGAAAATGCGGATGGCAAGGGGAACTTCGAATCTGCGATGGCTCTCAGAACTTTAAGGGGAGCTGCGGCGAGCGCGACGACCTGGGAACTGGTACGGTAGCCTCCAGGATCGTTTTATTTTCGTGGGAGTACAGTATCACATCGCCTCCGAAAGCCCGCACCCGTTCGCGCATGCCGGCAATGCCCACGCCGGATTGTTCAGGCGCCAAGCCGCCCAGTTCGAACGATGGCACCGATCCGCCTTCGTTGATCACGCGCAGAGTAGCGACGCCCGACGCCACGCTAAGGCGCACCTCGGCGCTGGAGCTTCGCGAATGGCGCTGTACATTGGTGAGGCCCTCCTGCACTACGCGAAAGAGAGCCATTTCCCAATCGTCCGGCATGCGTGGCAACGAATTCGGCATTTCCGAGACGATACGGATGCTGCTTCGGCGGGAGAATCCTTCAATGTAGACGCGGAGTGCGGGCAACAGCCCAAGGGCATCGAGCACCGGAGGATGCAAGAGGTATGAGAATGTGCGAATCTCTTGCAGACTTTGCCGCGCTAATGACATGGTCCTGGCCAGCGCTCCGCGCGCTCTCTCGCTGAGCGCGACGGCCTCCTCTTGCACCGCTTCAAGATCCAACAACAGCACGGACAAACTTTGCGCGACGGTATCGTGCAATTCCCGGGCGAGCCGGCGGCGCTCTTCGTCCTGAAGCTTCGTGAGCTTCAGTGAGAGTGACCGATGATGGATGGCGTAGCCGAGTTCGCGGCCAAGGATATGGATCACCTCGACCAATAGCGAGTCCTGCTTTGCGGGACGGTTCGAAAAGAACTCCGACACCGCGCTTACCTCATTGCCGATCATGATGGGAACGGCAAAAGCTGATTTCAAATGCAGATCGCGAAGCTCGGATTTCTGGAACTGCGGCTGGGATTCCAAATCGTCGAAAACCTGCGGGGTCCGCTCCGTGGCGATACGAGAAAAAAACTCCGCGGGAAGAGAAAGTCGATCGGGCCGGCCTCTCACCGGATCGTATTCTTTGCCGCCATCCACGTGCCAAATATCCGTGCAGCCTGCCAAGCCCGCCAACTCTTTCGAAAGCACGTGCAGGTGGGCGACCGGCAAATGAGCGCCGCGAGAAAGCCGGCGGAGCCAGGCGTCGAATTCGCGTTTGAGATTTGGCGCGGAGAACGAGCATCGTCCGACGCCGCGCAGCAATTTTTCGAAAGTTTGCGCTTCGGTGGTGCCGTTCTGTTTCGGCTGACTGACGCAATGTACGCAGATGGTGACCAATGCGGCCGGCGCTCCAAAGCGGGAGGCAGTGCCGGCGCGAACGCTGGCAGGAATTAACCGGCCGGACTTATGAACGCAAGACGTTTGGGTCGAAGCGGTTCGTTTGGTTTCCCACACCGACTCGAGAAACTTCTTCATTTCGCTTCGGTCAGCGAATATTTTCCAGGGGCTGGAGGAACGGAGCTCTCTCTTCGAATACCCCAGGCGACTCGCCAGTTGAGAATTAGCGTCGATCAGCCGTTCCCCGCGGTCGCCGAGCACCAGGACGATATCGGGCGATACCTTGAAAAATTCCTTGGCAAAGCGGTCTTTTCCCTGCATAGGTACATTCAACAGCCCGGTGGAATGGCCCGCAGTTTTCCGGTTTGCGGAAGTCAGGATTTCCGGAGATGGTGGAGGGGTAATCATCGTTCGTCCGCCTCGGAGCCCCACAATATCCGTGGGTGCCCCGAGTGGCAACCGCTTCGTTAATTCATTCTACTTCTCTGTGTGTAGCCTATGCCCGAATTGCTCCGCTGCGAAGGAAGAATCAACGCCGTCCAACAATGGTCGTTCATCCAGGACAAAAACCCTTGCACCTCGACCCGCCGTGAGAGCGCAACCATTGCCTGGTTCCTGCGCAAGAATTCAGGGCCGGCCTACCAACTTTGAGCCCACTTGCCCTGTTACACCAACTCGCGCCCCCCGCGCTGTGAGTTCCGTCACATTGGGGCAGCCGCCCTGCCGCCGCTCCGCACCCGCGCGCAGGCGAATAGCTACTGTGGAGAATATCGGTACCGGGACATTCCCGTAAAGACATCGAAGGATATATATCTAGATGTTACTTCAGAACCCTTGCAACACCTTAGCTGCTGACGTACATTCGCCGGCGAATGAAACGAGAGACTTTGCGCATGCTCCTGAACGTAAGGGCGCCGGACCGGAAGCGCCGCGCGGTCAACGTTGTGAATGAAAACTGGTCCGGCCGAACGCGAAACAGAAGCATCGGGCGAATCCGCCGACGGATTTCAGGGGGCTTTCGAGCGCGACAATCTTGATTCACGTTGATAGGCGGTGTCATAATTTTGGCGCCTCCGGGTACAGGTTTCACCGGGCAACAGGCGATCGCAGTGCGGTACAGATCAGCTCAAACACAGGGTCGGTTTTCGAATGCACGAGCGGTGGAAACGCGTATTGATCGCCGTAGTGTTGGGATTGGTGGTGGCGGGCGCTAGCGCGCTTCTCGACTTGGAGTTGGACCGGCTGGGTATACGGCCGGCAGCAACATGGCTGGATAACGTAACGGTAGGACTCGTCGCTGGTTGGTGTGCGTACGCGTGGGCTTCTTTCATGGAAGAGCGGAATTCGCGAGCGGCGTTTGAAGAAAAGCTGCGGCACGAGGGAATGCTGCAGGAACGCGCGCGGCTGGCGCGGGAAATTCACGACACGCTCGCGCAGGGATTCGCAGGCATGATCATCAATCTCGAAGCGCAGCAGCAGTTGCTGGACGGCAGACCGGAAGCGCAAAAGCTGGGCGACCGCGCGTTGCGCATCGGCCAGCAGAGTCTGGCGGAGGCAAGATCGCTGCTGAGGGGATTGCGCCCGCCGGCGGAACCTGGAAAATCGTTGGGCGAATCAGTGCGGCAGATGCTGGAAATGCTGACCGGCGGCACGGACGTGCAGACGAGGTGCTGGATCGATCCGGTCGCCGACGATCTGCCGCCGTCGACCCAATGGGAAGTGGTACGAATCATCCGCGAAGCCGTCCACAACGTCGTGAAGCATGCGGAAGCGAGTGAACTTCGAGTGAACCTGCACGCGAGCGACGGGCAGGTGCGCCTGTGCGTGGAAGATGACGGGCGCGGATTCAATCCAGGTAAGCCGCGCGAAGGATTCGGACTAACCGGCATGCGCGAAAGAACCACGAGTGCAGGAGGCCTCTGGTGGGTGTACACTCTACCAAGCCAAGGAACCCAGGTTGTTGCCGTCATACCCTATGCCGTCGATAACTGATGGCGGATCGGGAGCAGATGTGAGCGAAGGCCATGCGATCCGTGTAGTAATTGCCGACGACCATACCGTGGTGCGCGAAGGCTTGACCACCATGATCAATCGAGCAACCGACATGTGCGTGGTAGCAGAGGCCGCGCAGTGGCCTGAAGCAGTGGAGCAAGTCGCCGCACACCATCCAGACGTGGCTCTGCTGGACGTGCGCATGCCGGGCATGAATGCCGCGGAAGGCGTGGCGGCCATCCGCAAAGAATGCCCGGAAGTGGGCATTGTGATGCTTTCGGCCTTCGACGCGGAAGAGGACGTCTACGGAGTAATGCAGGCCGGAGCGAGCGGTTTTATGCTCAAGAATTGCAGCGGGACAGAACTGCGCGAATGCATCCGCATCGTATGCGGCGGGGGCACTTTGTTGGCGCCCGGCCCGGCAGCCAAGCTAGCGGAACGCATTCAGGCGCCGGAGCTCACCGTGCGGCAAGCCGAAATATTGCAATTGCTTGCGGAGGGCCGCTCCAACAAGGAAATCGGCGACGCGCTGAAGATAACTGAAGGAACCGTGAAGCTGCACGTGAACCGAATCTTCTACAAATTAGGCGTGCGGAGCCGCGCCGCAGCGGCCACAAAGGCACTGCAACGAGGCCTGGCGCGCTTTTCCAAGAGCGCATAAGCATCGAATCTTCTGTAGGTTACCGCGATACCAGTACAAACCCCGCTATATCGTTGGATAGACCACCTCAGGTAAAAATCATAAGTAATCATCAGGTAAAGAGCTAATTGTTTGAAAATGAGGGGTTTTTTATATTGAACGTGGCCGGGGTACCGCTCATCGCCAGTTCCTTCCCCTACCCACGCGCTGAACAGCGGCCCCGGCCAAATTTTTTTAGCCGTACTGACCTCGACACCGATAGGGCGAAGTAGCTGAAACAGAAGGCACGCGGCGCGAAAAGCGCAGCTGGGTCTTGGTTTCGGCAGAGCTTCACAGTCGGTGAGATGCGGGCCGGCAATAGGGGGAAATGTTTATGGATTTGCCGGAAACAGGAGTGCTGTTCGTGGGCGAATATCCAGCACTGAGCGCATCCGTGGCGCGCGTACTGAAATCGCTGGGGTGCGAGTGCCATTACGCTGCCACATGCGACGAGGCGCTGGCCGCGTTGCAGCAGCGAAGATTTCGATTGGTTTTGAGCAAGGCGAAGCTCGAGGACGGAAACGCGCGCGAGTTGCTCCCCACGGTGGAAGCGTCGCGTGGTTGGCTGTTCCTTTCTTTTCCGGTGGAAGACGGCTGCTGGTGGATACCGGTGATGGAAGAAGGACGCATGTGCATGGAAGCGGTGGCGCTGCACTCGCGAGAGTTCAGCAAGGCGCTGGTAAAGATATTGAAATCGGCGCCGGCGGCTGCTTCGCACGAAAGGTCTCAGGAAATCGGCGCGGGACTGGCAGTACGCCGCGCTGCGTACGCGACCGGCGGTTACTGAGCGGAGAGGCGATCTCGCTCGCATCCAGGCGAGGCGCCGATCCCGCAGCAACAAAATTAAAACGCAGAATGCCATGGAGGCGGATGTGAACTCGCAGGAAGAAATGGTAATGCGCGCACGCCAAGGAGATCGCGAAGCCCTGGCGCAGGTCTACCGGTCCTATCGTGACAGCGTCTATCGAATTTGTTTGCGGATGGTGCGTAACCCCAGCGACGCGGAGGACCTTACGCAAGAGACGTTCCTGCGGGTGATCAAGAAGATTCACACCTTTCGAGGGGATTCGCAGTTCAGCACCTGGCTCTACCGGGTGACGAAAAACGTGGCGCTGATGCAGCTGCGAAAGCCGAAATTCGCCGCGTTGGATTCCGACGACGGGCGCGACCGCGATGAAGTTATCGAAATCGCGAATCGGACGTCGCCGCCGGAAGCGGAATCGCACGCCACCGACGGAGTGCTTCTGGAAACGGCCATTCAGCAGCTGCCTTCCGGATATGGAAAGGTGCTGGTGCTGCATGACGTGCTCGGATACCGCCACACGGAAATCAGCAAGATGACCGGCATCACCGCGAACAACTCGAAATCGCGGCTGTGCCGGGCCCGGCGTATGTTGCGCGGAGTTCTGCAAACTCCAATGCCGACAGTGCCGATGCTGCCTCCGTCCAGCATGCCGTACGAAGGTGGGCGGGTGGCCGCAAGCATGTAGCTCGGGGCCGCGGCGCGGTTTTCAGACAGGAGTGAGCCATGGACTGTTCTTTCGTGAAAGTGCTGCTGTTAGGAGCAAACCCGAGCGGCTCGTCATACCTGCGCTTGCAGCTCGAAAATCGCGGCTGCCACTGCTGGTTCGCGCACTCAACCACTGAAGCCGCCGCGCTGTATCAAGAGCAAACGTTCGACCTGATATTGAGCACGCAGCCGCTCTCCCGGTTCGACGCGGTGCTGCCGATGCTCGAAAATGCCGGCTGCAGGATATTCCACTGCCGGCCTGTGGAAGACAGCTGCTGGTGGCTGCCAATCGCTCCCGTAGGCCAGAAGGCCGCCGGTGAGGCGGGTATGAGGCCCAGCGAATTCCTCGATATGCTGGATAAGATGCTGGCGCAGCGCAAAACCAAGAACATGGCGCCGCAGCGGCCGATCCCGCCGCCGCAAGTTCAAGAACGCGCGTTCAAAGCAGCCTCGTAAACCACCTCTGCAACCGGATGCGCCGACTCCGGGATTGGGCGGTTCATCAGTTCTTTGAAGCTCTGCGCATCCAGCGATTCGCGCTTTAATAGCTCATTCGCAAGCAGGTCCACTCGGGCGCGGTGCGCTCCCAAGACCGCCTTGGCATCCGCATACGCCGCATCCAGCACCTTTCTCGATTCCTGATCGATGTCCCGAGCGGTTTCTTCGCTGCACTCGCGTTGAGCGAGACCCTCCATGCCGCTGGGCAAGAACTGATCTTGATGCTGCGCGCAGTGGACCAGGCCCACCGAACTGCCCATGCCGTACATGCAGATCATTTGGCGCACCAGCGCGGTGGCATGTTCGAGATCATCCTCAGCGCCGGTGGTCACATTGCCGAAGACGATTTCCTCCGCGGCACGCCCGCCCAGCAGTCCACGAATCTTGTCCAGCAGTTCGTCCCGGCTCATCATGTATTTTTCGTTTTCCGGCAATTGCAGTGTGTAGCCGAGAGCCGCACGTCCGCGCGGGACGATGCTGATCTTGCGAATCGCGTCGGCGTGCTCGCTGTAAGCAGCAACCACGGCGTGTCCAATTTCATGAAACGCAACGCGGCGCTTCTCGTCCTCTCCCAAGCGACGGCTCTTGCGCTCCGGTCCAGCGACCACTTTTTCCACAGCAGCTTCCAAATCCTTTTGGCCGATTTTCGTGCCATCGTGCCGAGCCGCCAGAAGGGCGGCTTCGTTGATCACGTTCGCTAGATCGGCGCCGGAGAAGCCCGGAGTCTCCTGCGCGATCTTCCGAAGGTCCACATCCGTTTCAAGCGGCTTGCCGCGGCCATGAAGCTGCAAAATCGCGTTGCGGCCTTCGAGATCGGGCGCATCTAGCACCACCTGCCGATCGAACCGCCCGGGGCGCAACAAGGCGCGGTCGAGCACGTCCGGGCGATTAGTAGCCGCCAGCACGATAATTCCCACATTCGGATCGAAGCCGTCCAGACCAACCAAGAGCTGATTCAAGGTCTGCTCGCGCTCGTCGTTTCCGCCACCACCCACGTGCACGCCGCGATGCCGGCCAACGGCATCGAGCTCATCGATAAAAACGATGCAGGGCGCGTGCGCCTTGGCCTGTTGGAAAAGATCGCGCACGCGCGCCGCGCCGACGCCAACGAACATTTCCACGAATTCGCTGCCGCTGATGGAAAAGAACGGAACTTTAGCTTCCCCGGCGACCGCACGCGCGAGAAGAGTTTTGCCGGTCCCTGGGGGGCCGACGAGCAGCACGCCTTTCGGCACTTTGGCGCCCAACGCTTGGTAACGTTCCGGCTCTTTCAGAAACATGACCACTTCCTGCAATTCGTACTTGGCCTCTTCGCAGCCAGCGACGTCATTAAATGTCACTTTCACATCAGTATCAGCGACGAGTTTCGCTCCGCTCTGGCCGAAGCGCATCGCGGATGCGCTTATACCCTTCATCGACCGCGATAGGAAGGCCCACAACAGAAAAATTAGCCCAATCGGCAGGATCCACATCCAGAGGAACTGCGGCCAGGAGCTCGTCGTCACCCCCGAAAAATTCACTCCGTGGGCCTCGAGTTGGCGAACCAAATCTGGATCGGCTACACGCACCGTTTCAAACATGAACGGCGCGCCGGGCGCGGCAGCCGCTTCGCCGGAGGGCGAAGGCTTGCCGGATGCGGAGGGAGAAGGCCGAGCGCCTGCCCCATTTCCAGGTGACGCCGGCTGCGTTTTCGGTATCGTTCCCGAAGCAGGTGGCGAACCAGCGTCGGCGCGTGGCTGAATCTTTCCTTCGATTTTCGACTCCTGTACGGAGCACTCCGTCACTTCTCCATGGGCGAGGTACGCCTTGAAATCACTGTATGGGATGGTGCGGTACTCGGCTTGATGCGTGGCGTTTTGCCACAGCCAAAGCATGGCAATCATCAGGAACATATAGGAGAGAATCACACCCCAATGAACGGGGCCGACACCTTTTGGCTGCTTGTTTGGTTCGATTACGGGCGGTTTCATGTCGATTCCCTCGGTCCGCGGCTTGCGTCCAACTGGCGTCTGCTGCTTCTGCTGTACTCTCGCTGAGTCCAAAGTCTTTACTTACGCGGCCTGCGCCGCCACTGCGGCTTCTGGCTGCGCAGGAACCGCTGCGGAATGTACTTCGATGTCGAGGATTGGTCCCTCTTGCCTTACCTTCAGCGACGACGGCTCAATCGCTTCCTGCAGACGCAACACGCGAACGACCGGGTCGCTACTGCCCGTGCCGCCGATTGACGGATTCCTGCCCAAAAGAATCAGCCGGTGCGGCTCGGCGCAAATTTCCAAGTCCGTCGTTCCCAGCTCCCCAGCGTTGACGCTGACCAGCCAGCCTCCGGTCAGTTTCAATATGCCGCAGCATAAAGGCCTTTCAATTTGACTTTCGGCCAGTTTCCAGAGTTCGGCGCCTTCTTCGGCAGCCTGAGCTCGCCTTTGAAAAATTGCGTCGGCACGCTTTTGAATCAGCGCTGCCAATGTCTTCCAGCAGTCTTCCCTGTCGCCGATTCGCACGTGCAGCGAGGGGGCCGCTCGCGTGGGGAGAAATGTCGATTCGCTATACATTGTTTCCTCCTTTCACCGCCATTTGAACCCTGCTGGACGAAGTCGAATGCGACCGGGATCACAATACCGTGTGACTTCGGTCACATATCGGCCATCCAAGAGAAAGCGGCAGTCGTGATGGCAATGCGATGCCGAGCGGCTTGTGTCTAGAACGCAGCACGAAGAATTGGCCTCGCCCCGAGTCCAGCCCAAGTCCGGTGATCCCAGTGGCAACTTACAAGCCCTTCACAACACAAATTCCCGCGCGCCTCGACCGCTTGCCGTGGAACAAATTTCACTGGCTGGTGGTGATCGCGCTCGGGATCACGTGGTCGCTCGATGGGCTGGAAGTGACCCTCAACGGCGCGATCAGCGGAGTGCTGCAAGAGCCGCAAGTGATGAATTTTTCCGCCACGCAGATCGGCTCCATCGCGTCGGCGTACCTAATTGGAGCCGTGGGCGGCGCGCTGATATTCGGATATCTCACCGACCGATGGGGCCGCAAGCGCCTGTTCTTCATCACTTTGGCGGTTTATTTGACTGGGACGCTGCTGACGGCATTCTCGTGGAGCTTCTGGAGCTTCGCCGCCTTCCGGCTGATCACCGGCGCTGGAATCGGCGGCGAATACTCGGCCATCGGATCGGCCATCGACGAGCTGATCCCGGCGGAATTTCGCGGGCGCGTCGATTTAATCGTCAACGGAAGCTACTGGATCGGAGCGGCGGCCGGCGCTGCTTCAACGCTGATCATTCTCGATCCTCGCATCGTGGCGCCGCAACTCGGCTGGCGATTCGGATTCGGGGTGGGAGCGCTGCTTGGGCTCTTCATTTTATTGCTGCGTCGGCACGTGCCGGAAAGCCCGCGCTGGTTGATGACTCACGGCGAACAGCAAGAGGCCGATAACGTGATGACCGAAATCGAAACGCGATCTGAAGAAAACTTGGGCCACCCGCTGCCTGCTCCGGAAGGCGAGCCGCTGGTGATTCATCCGCGGCGGAGTTTCGGTTTTGGGCTGGTGGCCAAGCAGATGTTCCAGAAATATCTGAGCCGCTCGTTTCTGAGCCTCTCGCTAATCACCTCGCAGGCATTTCTATATAACGCGGTGTTTTTCACCTACGCGCTGATTCTGACCCGGTTTTACCACGTGCCGGGAGGTCGCACCGGGCTCTATCTTTTGCCTTTCGCCGCCGGAAATTTCCTCGGACCGCTGTTCCTGGGACATTTCTTTGACACCATCGGGCGGCGGCCGATGATTTCGTTTACCTACGCAATTTCCGCCGCGCTGCTCGCGCTGACCGGCTGGCTTTTTGCGCGCGGCATCCTTTCGGCCACCACCCAGACGATTGCATGGACGGTCATTTTCTTTTTCGCGTCGGCGGCCGCGAGCTCCGGGTACCTAACCGTCAGCGAAATTTTCCCTCTGGAAATCCGCGCCCTTGCCATCGCGTTCTTTTATGCGCTGGGGACGGCCATCGGTGGGATTGTGGCGCCGTGGCTCTTCGGCAAACTGATCGGCTCGGGTATGGCGATCAACGTCTTCTATGGCTATGCCATCGCGGCATTTCTGATGTTTGGCGCCGCAGTGGTCGAGGTTGTGTACGGGGTCAAAGCCGAGCGCTCGCGCCTGGAATCGATCGCCAACCCTCTTTCCGCCCAAGATTGACTGTTCCTCCGCCACCATCGCGTGTGGGCATACTGTACTGTTTCGCAAAGTCATCCGCAGTGCGCGCTACGTTCCAACCGTTCGCGTCATCCTAGACAGAAGCGTCTCTTCGAGCGATGGTACTGCTACGCGCACGAAGATGTGATGAAATCGACGCATGCCAGCCGGCCCGCTAGAATAGAGCCTAGGGCCACCCCGGCGGCCCCGAACGCCAGCGGCCGTCCCGGAACGAGCAAGCGCTCGGCGTACGCGCTGGCAAACTGCGCAAACAAAAGTGTCAGGCCACGGGGGTATGTACGTGCCTACTTCGTCGAATGCCGCTGCTAGCCGTCAGCTGGCCTATGCCGGTCTGGCGGCTCTGGTTCTAATTCTGATTGCCGTGGACGCCAATGCCACGGATTTGCAGCAAGAAACCATCGCTGCGTTCGACCACTACGTGAAAGTGGCGCAAGAGCAGTTCGGTTCGACGCTTCAGCCCGATGGGCCATTCCTTTGGATGGATTCTCAGCCGGAATCCGTCCGCGCGAGCGCGTATAGGCAGCTGCGGTCCGGACACTTCATCATTCGAGAGTTGCAAATATACGATGACGGCCGCGCCATTTATATTCCCAACGGCATGGTGCACCACTGGCTCGGAGTCGCGTTCGTTCCCGGCGCCACTTTGAAGACGGCGGAAGCCGTTTTGGAAGACTACGCGGACTATTCGCGCATTTACGCGCCTCAGGTTCGGCGGTCGAAAATTCTCGCGCGCGATGGCGACAATTTTAGGCTCTATCTGCAGCTCTACAAGGGATCCCCTCGCGAAGTCTCGTATAACGCCTATTTCGAAGTTCATCGGCAATGGCTTTCCCCCACGCGCATCGCCAGCGAGTCGATTTCCACTCGCATCGCACAGTTGCAGGATGCGTCGCAACCGGATAGCCCGGACGTTGCTGCCGGGCAGGATTCCGGCTATCTCTGGCGCATCGATGACTATTGGCGTTACGAGCAGAAGGACGGCGGCGTCTATATGCAGGTCGAAACGATTTCGCTCAGCCGCGACGTCCCTGGAATGCTGTGGTGGTTCGTGAGGCCGCTCGTCCATCGCATCGCCCGGCAGAGCATAATGGAGCTTCTGGAGGCAAATCGGCGCACGATCGAAAATCCTCGTGAATACGCGCCCAATGCGTTTAGCCCGCAGGAGGCTGACTCCTCTTCGCGCGCCTTGCCTCAACCCCGCTAGCGGCGTGACTGTTGCAGCCGGCGCTGCACACTGCAGAGATCTTCCGAACGTCGCGTTCCCTAGCACGTAAACTTAGCGGTACCGAAAGAAAAAGTAACCAGACATCCCGAAACCGACGGCGATCACAGCCCAACGCACGTGCCGAGGATTCATCTTTTGCGCGAAATGCGCTCCGGCGTAGCCTCCGGCAGCCGCGCCGACAACCATTACCGCCGCGTCCGCCCAAACGATTCGATGGCCGACGATGAACGTGAGCAGCGCAACGCCATTGACCAGGCTGACCAGCAGCGTTTTCATGCCGTTCATTGTGTGGATGTTTTCCATTCCCAACAGGGCCAGCAGCGCCAGCACCAGAATTCCCGCCCCCGCCCCAAAGTAGCCGATGTACGTCGCCAGCAGCACTTCGATAATCAGGCCGCCGGCGAACAAGAGCGGCGAAGTGCGCTTTTCCGCCGCCGCTGAACCCAGTGACACTGGCTGCCCGCCATGATCGGCGGTCCGCGCTCGCAGCCACGCCGTAATCCGCGCGCTGAACAGGAAAACCAGAGTGGCCAGCAATAGCAGCCATGGAATCAGTTTCATGAACGTCTCTTGCGGCGTGCGCAGCAGGATGTTCGCGCCCAGCACGCCTCCGATCGCGCCCAGCAGGATCAGTGGCGGCAGCAGTTTTTTCGCTTGTGGCGTGAACGCCTTGCGATAAGCGACCGTGCTGGCGATCGTCCCAGGCCACAGCGCACACGTATTCGTGGCGTTGGCCGCGATGGGAGCGATACCGGAAAACAGCAGCGCCGGAAAGGAGATAAAGCTGCCGCCACCCGCCACGGAGTTCAACACTCCCGCAAGCAAGGCGGCAAAGAAGAGGAAAATCGAATGGCCGAGGGACACGCAAAAGAATACCGTGAGCGTGATTTTAAGTCACCCGCTTTGCGACTCGACTTTGACGCGGACGCCGTTTTCTGGACTGCTGGTAAGGCCAATCTGCGACGGGTTTCGGTCCGTCAACCGCCCCCGATGCGCTATCATATTTCCACGCGGGGGGATTGCAATTCCAGACAAGGTGCCACATGAGCGAGCGAAGACCGCCTTTTGCGACCGTCGAAGAAGCCATTGAGGAGATTCGTCAGGGACGCATGATCGTCCTGGTGGACGACGAAGACCGCGAAAACGAAGGTGACCTGGCTATGGCCGCCGAGAAAATCACGCCCGAAGCCATCAACTTCATGGCCAAATTTGGACGCGGCCTGGTTTGCCTGACACTCACCGAGCAGCGATGCGACGACCTTCACCTGATGCCGATTTCCGCCCGCAACACCTCGGCGTTCGGCACGCCCTTCTGCGAGCCAATCGACGCCCGGCGCGGCACCACCACCGGCATCAGCGCAGCCGACCGCGCCACCACGATTCTGGCGGCAATCGATCCCAAAACGCGCCCCGAGGATCTGGCCCGCCCAGGGCATATTTACACGCTGCGCGCGCGCGCCGGTGGGGTGCTGGTGCGTGCAGGACAAACGGAAGCTTCCGTCGATTTGGCGCGCATCGCCGGGCTCGAGCCTTCCGGGGTGATCTGCGAAATCATGAATGACGACGGAACGATGGCGCGCATTCCGCAGCTTACCGAGTTCTGCCACGAGCACGGGCTGAAGTTGCTCACCGTCGCCGAATTGATTCGCTACCGCATGCAGCACGAACGCTACGTTCGCCGCATCGCCGAATCGATCCTGCCCACCAAGTACGGAGATTTTCGGATGATCGCCTATTCCAGCGACGTGGATCATGAAGTTCACGTTGCGCTGGTGCGCGGCGACATTTCGAACGACGGCCCGCCGCTGGTGCGCGTCCATTCTCATTGCTTGACCGGAGACGTGCTCGACTCCACGACGTGCGATTGCCGCGAAATGATTGAAGGCTCGCTGAAGGCCATCGCCTCCGAGGATCGCGGAGTTTTCGTGTACCTGCATCACACTGGGCGGGGATTTTTAGTCGATACGCGCACCGAAGAGGGCGCCGCTTTGCCTCGGATCATTTATCACGAGCGCGGGCAGGCCGATCGCGACGTGGGCGCGCAGCGGCTGATCCAGCACGAAAGCGGCATCGGCGCCCAGATTCTGAAGGACCTCGGGCTGCGCCGGATTCGAGTGCTCACGAATTTGCCGCGGAAAGTCGTCGCGCTTACCGGCTACGGTCTCGAGATCACCGACCAGGTGTCGCTGCGCGTCCGCGAAACCGCCAAGCACGGCCATCAGGTGTTTTAGTTTTTTCCATCGCGGGCGTGCGCCACAGATGCGTTACGAATGCTTTGCCGCCTGCGTGGCCGGCCGGTTGGTCGTTGAATGACGCGCCGGGCCAACCGTCACATACGGGCGCAGCTTATCCAGTTTTTTCTGCGAGATGCGGTGCACGGATAGTAGATCGTCCACCCGTTTGAACGGGCCGCTTTTCGCGCGGAAATCCAGAATCGCTTTCGCCGTCACCGGGCCAACTCCCGGCAATTCTTCCAACTGACTGAGCGTCGCGGTATTCAAATCGATCGGTTTCGCGGGCGGATGCTTTTTCGTTCGGGCCGACAACTGTGCCGCGCACGCGAGCAACAAAACCGCCAGGCAGCAAAACAAAATGCGCCGCTGAGTATGCGCCATGATCTTGCCTCTTTGATTTTCCTCTTTGTCGTGGGGCCCGGCGCTCCGGATTGGAACGCTTACGCGGGGAATATATCAGCCGGAGGTCAGCTGTGCCACTGCAAACCGTACGAAGCGGCGATCAGCGCCAGTACCAGCAGAAGCGCACCTCCGATTATTTTCGACGGCAGCCGCAGTCCGCCGAGAATAATCAGTGACATCATGAAAACTCCCGCGCACGCATACACCAGCACCCAAAGCATCGCCCGGACGAAACGCAGTTTCGCCATGAAGCTGCCCGGCTGAGGACGCGACTCGCCGCCTCCCGCGGTCTGCACGGGCGCCGCAGCTTTTGGCGCATCGGCAGAAAGAGTCTCGGGTTGCGGGTTGTCGCTCATAACAGGCCACGCACCGGCATTGTGATCTGCCGGGGGGAATACCGGCGCTTCTATAAAAGCGATGCCGGCGCTAGTGGATCACGTTGCCCTGCGCGTCAAACGCAGTGACCTGCCCGAAGAGCGCAGCCTGTTCGCCAATCTGCGCGCGATCGCCAACCATTACGATCTGCGAGTTGGCGGAATCGAGATGGCGCCGCGCCGCAGTCACCACGTCTTCGGCCGTGAGCGCATGAATTCGCTGGCGGTAGGTTTCCAGATAATCCTCCGGCAAGCGGTCAAGATACACCACGGAAAGCTGCCCCAGAAGACCATCCTGCGTGGCCACTCCGAGAGAGAAAACTCCGGTCAGATAATTGCGAGCGCTTTCCAGCTCCTCGGCGCTCACCGGCAGCGAGCGCATGCGGTCCATTTCGTAGAAAATTTCCGTCAGCGTAGCGGCGGCAACGTCATTGCGCACCGCTGCGCTCACCGTGAAATATCCATACTCACGCAGCGCGTTCAGCGAGCTGCGCGGGCTGTACGTATAGCCCTTCTGCTCGCGGATGTTCATTACCAGCCGCGAATGGAACGCGCCTCCGTAAATCGAATTCGCCAGCACCGCGCGATACCAATCCGGATCGCGTCGCGTGAGCGCCAGGTTTCCGGCGAGCACTTGCGTCTGCACCGTTCCCGGCCGGTCGACCAGATATACGTGCCGCCCGAAATGCGGCTTCGGCGACTCAGACTTCATGGCCTCCGGCTTGGGAGCCGACCAACCCCCAAAGATTTTCTCCACCTGATCGAGCATGGCTGCGGCTGAAAAATCTCCCACGACGATCAGCAAGGAATCCGTGGGCACGTAATACCGGCGATAGAATTCCACCAACTGTTCCCGCCGGTAGGCTTCCACCTGCTCTGGCGTCGGCCCGACGATCGCGTACGGGTGCGCGCCAAACAAAACGCGGCGAATGCGCTCGCTCGCCAGAAAACCCGGCGTGGTGCGCTCGATTTTTAATTCTTCGTAGCGCTGGCGCTGTTCGCGGTCGAATTCCTCCTGCGGGAAAGTGGCATTGCGCGCCAGATCGGCGATCAATTCCAGCAACTCGCTGGAAAACTCCGCAAGTCCGGATGCGGAAATCGCGCTGGAATCGGCGCCCGCGTGCGTTCCCAGACCCGCTCCGATGCGCCGCAAATCCTCTTCGATTTGCCGGCTGGTGCGCGACGTAGTGCCGGTGCGCACTACCGCGGAAGTCATCTCCGCGAGCCCGGGATTGCTGAGCGCCGTAATCGCATTGCCGCCGCGAAAATAAAGCTGCGCGGTTATTTTCGGAAAGGCGCGCGATTCCGCCAGCACCACCTGCAATCCGTTCGCCAGCGTGCGGACGGTGCGCTTCGGCCAAACCACCGGGCGCTCAGGCGCGAGCGCCGGAACCGAAGTGGCGCGCGCCGGTTGCGCCTGCTGCGTAGGCGAGCTCATCGGCTACCTCCCGCAACAGCCTGAGGCTGCGCAGTGGGACGCCGGAAAAGCACCGCGCGATTTTTCGGCACCAGATATTTTTGCGCAAACTCCTGGGACTGCTCGGGCGTTACGTCCAGGAAACCATTCAAGATCGTGTTCACACGATCGGGATCGCCATCGAAAAGCGTAAAGCACGCGAGGTAATGCATCAGCCCGAATCGCGGCATATACGAACCCATTCCGCCTTCCAGCATCGAGTAAAAATCCGAGCGCAATTTCACTTTTACCGGCTCCAGCTCATCCGGCTGGACTCCCTTGCGCTGCAGCTCCTCGATAATTTCGTCGTACATGGCGACGGTTCCCTCCGACGTAAATTCCGGCTTGTGAAAGATGCGCGAAACCATCTGTGTGGGACCATTGGTCTCCAGCAAATCAGCGCTGCCGTCCGCGTCCACAGCGATCTGGTCTTCCAGCACCAGTTTGCGGAACACGCGGCCGGCGCGGCCCCCGTGCAGCACGCGCTCGACGACTCCCGCCGCGTACCAATCGGCGCTTTCGCGGCGCGGCATGGTGTAGCCAATGGCGATGGCCGGAAGCGGACCGAGCTTTTCCTCCACTTCCCCGTGACGCTCCGATTCCTGCGCAGGCTCGTTGACGTCCGCGCGCGGCGGTGGCGGCGCTGCGGGAATATTTTCAAAATAGCGCCTGGCCATTTTGAACGCCTCCGCCGGATCGAGATCGCCCAGCATCACCAGCACGGCGTTGTTCGGGGAATAAAACGTGCGAAAGAACGTTTGCACGTCGGCGAGAGTGGCAGCATCGAGGTCCGCGAAATCGCCGTAGAAATTATGCGCGTTGGGCCAATTGCGAAACGCCACCGGCGGCAGATCGAGCCACGGGAACCCGCCATAGGGCTGGTTCATCACGTTCACGCGAACTTCTTCCTTCACCACATCGCGCTGGTTACGAAGATTTTCATCGTCCACCTTCAGCGCGCGCATGCGATCGGCTTCCAGCCACAGCACGCGTTCCAGCGCATTCGATGGCACGGACTCGAAATAGTTCGTCAAATCGTAGTTGGTAGTGCCATTGAGCAGGCCGCCCGACGAGTTGATCAGTCGAATGTGCTCCATTTTGGGAGCGTTCTCCGAACCTTGAAACATCATGTGCTCGAAAAGATGCGCGAAACCGCTGCGTCCGCGCGGCTCCAGGCGAAAGCCGATCTGGTAATAAACGCCGACAGTGACCACCGGCGCGGAGCGGTCGGGCGACGCGACCACACGCAGGCCGTTGGCGAGCTTTGTGTGCTCGACGGGAATATGCAGCTTCTTCGGAGTTGAACTCAACGATGATCTCCCTTGGTTTTTTTCAGCACGCGCCGGAGATTCCGCAGCGTGACATCTGGATCTTTCGCCAACACGCGGCCCGCGAGAAGCGCCAGCGCGGCGTACGAGTCCTGAAACTCGCGCGGATAGTGGCGAAGCGCTCGAACGTGCTTCGCGATCACGGCAAAGTCGCCGCGCGATAGCGGGCCAGTCCACGCAGCGCGCGGTCCCAACCGCTCTACATTATCGAGCATTTGGCGAGTTAACGGTAGCAGCGTTTCAAATGCGCGCCGGCGCGTGAATCCGATTTTCATCAGCATCTGCACGGCCGCTTCCACAATTGCGAAGCCGCTGCCCGCTGCCAGCACAGCTGTTGCGTGATACACGGGCTTATCGGCGCTCGCAATCGCCACCGGCTCGCCGCCTAGACTGCGCGCGATCTGCTTGGCCTCACGCAGCGCTTTGGCATCACCTTCCACCGCGAACGTCACCCCTGCGAGTCTTGGCACGTTGCGCCCGCTGAACGTCTGCATCGGATGTAACGAGCCAGTCGATGCGCCGAGCCGCGCCAGCGGACTCAGCACGCCGCGATCCAGCGCGCCGCTGCTATGGAGAATCACTTTGCCCCAGCACGCGCGTCCGCCAACTTTAGCCAGCGAGCGCGCCACTTCGCCGAGCGCGTCGTCCGGAGTCGTCAGCAGAATCACGTCCGCGTCGAGCACATCGACGCTCAGCAACGAGCGCGCCTCTCCGTCGCCAATCGCCCGCACGGCGGCACGCGACGTGCGCTTCGAGCGTGTAACCACCGCGCCCACGTGCCAACCCAGCTGGCGCAATCGTTTGCCAACCGTTGCGCCTACGCGTCCTGCGCCGACGATGGAAATTGTGCGCGCCATCGAGCGTGTTAGCATAACTTGTCTCGATTCCCAGGCGGAGGAAATTGCACTTGCACGTCTTTTGCAGCGTGCTGTTGGGTCTAGTCGCGCTTTTGTGGATTGCCGAGGCGATCGATCTCGCCATCGGTGTGCCGTCGCTTGCGTCCATTGACGATGTACCGCCGCTGCCCGACGAGCGCCGTCCGCGCGTCTCGATCCTATTCGCGGCGCGCGACGAAGCCGAAAAACTCCCCCGCGCCCTGGAGACTTTGCTCTCGCTCGATTATCCCAATTACGAAGTGGTCGCGGTCGATGACCGCTCCGCCGACGCCACCGGAGCGATTTTGGACGCCGCCGCGCTTCGCGACTCGCGGATCAGACCCGTGCGCGTCGATTTCCTGCCGCCGGGATGGCTTGGCAAGCCGCACGCGCTGCAGCAGGCGTACGAAAATTCCAGCGGCGAATGGCTGATTTTTACCGATGCCGATGTCCATTTCGCCCCGGATCTTTTGCAGCGCACCATCGCACTCGCTGAAGCGAAGCATTGGGATCACGTCACGCTGCTCGGTCGCGCCAAGATGTTTACCATCGGCGAAAAAATCGCCATGACCTTTTTCGGCCTCGCGCTCGTGGGCGGCACGCGTCCGTGGTCCGCGCACAACACCAACTCGCAAGGCTATTCAGGAGTGGGCGCCTTTCAGATGATGCGCCGCAACGCCTACGAAAAAATGGGCACGCATCAGCGGCTGGCCATGGAAGTGATCGACGACATGAAGCTCGGCAAGCTCGCCAAAGAAGCCGGCGTGCGCTCCGGAGCCGCCAGGGCCGGGGACGCCGTCAGCGTCCACTGGCACGCCGGCGTGCGCAATATGGTTCGCGGCACCACGAAAAATTTCTTCGCCGCTTCAGGATACAGTCTGCCGCTGGCTCTGCTGCAAATTTTTGGACTGGTGCTGATGTGCGATGTGCCGGTGGCCGCGCTTCCCTTTGTGCACGGATGGGCACGCATCTTTGCCGCAATTGCCGTGGCGTTGCCGCTGATCGCCACTGCCGGAGTCGCTCTCGAATTTCACGCCCCGATCGTCTACGCCTTCACGTACCCCATCGGCGCGCTGATTTTCGCCTGGATGCTCACTCGGTCGATGATCGTCACCCTGTGGCATGGGGGAATCATCTGGCGCGGCACATTCTATCCACTCGAAGAATTGCGCCGCGGCATAGTCTAAAAAGGGGCTACTTCGCGTGGCGCTTTCGATGCGGACGCGGCGGCGCGTCTTCGGATGCGCCTGCGACCGAGGGAACAGCCCCTAAATCAGTAGAACCAGCCGGCGGAGACAACGCTGGCACAGCGGTTGCAGCGATCACGCCCAAATCGCGCTGCTTCAGCGAACGGATGCGATCGCGCAAAGCGGCGGCGCGCTCGAAATCGAAATTCTTGGCAGCGTCCCGCATCTGCGCTTCCATTTGCGAGATGACCTGCAACAACTGCTCTTCGCTGGCAATCTCGCCTGTGGAAACATCATCCAGCGGCACCGTTACGTAATCCGCCTCCACGATTTTCGCCAGCTGCATATCGACCGATTTGACCACCGACTGCGGCGTGATGTTGTTTTCCCGGTTGTACGCCTGCTGCTTGGCGCGCCGGCGGCCCGTTTCGCCGATGGCCTGTCGCATCGAATCGGTCATGTTATCCGCATAAAGAATGGCGCGGCCCTCCACGTGGCGCGCGCAGCGGCCCATGCTTTGGATCAGGGAAGTGGCGCTGCGCAGATAGCCTTCCTTGTCGGCATCGAGAATGGCGACGAGCGACACTTCCGGCAGGTCGAGCCCCTCGCGCAGCAGGTTGATCCCGATCAGCACGTCAAACTCGCCCCGCCGCAGATCACGCAGTATTCGCACGCGTTCGAGCGTCTCAATTTCCGAATGCAAATAGCGGCAGCGCACGCCCACCTCTCCGAAATATTCCGCCAAATCTTCCGCCATCCGCTTCGTTAGCGTCGTTACCAGAACGCGCTCGTTGCGAGCCGCGCGCACCCGAATCTCCTCCAGCAAATCGTCCACCTGGCCCTTTACCGGCCGCACTTCCACTTCCGGATCCACAAGCCCGGTAGGACGAATCACCTGCTCCACGACCACGCCGCCCGATTTCGTTAGTTCGTACGGCCCCGGCGTGGCCGATACATAAACGGCCTGATTCACCCGATGCTCGAACTCCTCGAAATTCAGCGGCCGGTTATCAAGCGCCGAAGGCATGCGGAAGCCGTAATCCACCAGCGTCTGCTTGCGCGAACGGTCGCCGTGATACATCCCGCGAATCTGCGGAATGGTCTGGTGCGACTCGTCCACAAACAGCAGAAAATCCGACGGAACGTAATCGAGCAGCGTGGGCGGGGCTTCCCCGGGCAGGCGTCCGGAAAGGTGCCGGGAATAATTTTCGATGCCATGGCAATAGCCGATGGTGCGCATCATTTCGATATCGAAAAGCGTGCGCTGCACGATGCGCTGCGATTCCACGATCTTTCCCTGCCGCCCCAGCTCTTTTTTCCACCAGTCCAGTTCTTCGTAAATGGTTTGAATGGCACGCTCGCGCTGCTCAGCCGGCAGCACGTAGTGCGTCTTCGGATAAATCGGTTGTCGCGCGATCTCGCCCTCGCGCGAACGAATTTCGCCAGTTAGCGGATCGATCTTGCGAATCGCCTCGATCTGGCTGCCCCACATTTCAATGCGCACCGCCAGATCGTCATATGGCGGGTAGATCTCGATCGTGTCGCCGCGAACACGAAACGTGCCGCGGCGCAAATCTTCGGCGCGTTCGTATTGGATTTCCACCAGCTTACGCAGGATCGACTCGCGCGCGATCGACTGCCCCTTTTCGAGCATCAGCAGCATGCCGTAATACGCTTCCGGCGAGCCCAGGCCGTAAATGCACGAGACCGAAGCAACCACCACGACGTCGCGGCGCTCGAAAAGCGAGCGCGTGGCGCTCATGCGCAATTTATCGAGCTCGTCGTTGATCGTAGATTCTTTTTCGATGAACGTGTCGCTCGCCGGCACATACGCTTCGGGCTGATAGTAGTCGTAGTAGCTGACGAAGTATTCGACGGCGTTCTGCGGAAAGAACGACTTGAATTCATGGAAAAGCTGCGCGGCCAGAGTTTTGTTGTGCGCCAGCACGATCGCCGGGCGGTTGGCTGCCTCGATCACTTTGGCCATGGTGAACGTCTTGCCCGAGCCGGTGACGCCCAGCAGCACCTGATGCCGGTCTCCGTCGCTCAATCCGTGGAGGAGCCGTGAAATGGCTTCGGGCTGATCGCCCCTGGGTTCGTAATCGCTGGCGAGTTTGAAATCCATAGTCGGCGGCCTCAGTCCGCCTGCCGCGCAATGCCTAAAATTACTATTATACGCGAACTGTCTAGCGCTCGATTGGAACCAGAGGAATTGAAATACGCGGGTCGCGCAGGCCATTGGTGTTCGCGGGAAGTTCACCCACGATCATGGCGATTTCATCGCAATTGGAAAGTTTCGGGCAGGTGACGCAATCCTTGTAAATCTTGTCCGGTAGCTCTTGGCGGCGCGCCACCTGAAATCCCAAGTGCCCGAAAAAGCCGGGCGCGCGCGTGAACAGGCAGACGCACGTGACGCTCTGCCGCTTCGCTTCCGCCATCAGCGCATCCACGAGCGCGCGGCCCGCGCCCTTTCCTTTCGCTTCGGGCGCCACAGCAATCGACCGAATCTCCGCCAGATGCATGCCGTAGAGATGCAGCGCGCCGCAGCCGATCACGCGTCCATCCTCTTCGGCCACCACGAAATCGCGCACGTTTTCGCACAGCTCGGCCATCGAGCGGGGCAGCAGCGTGCCCGCCTCCGCGTATGGGTCGATAATGGCGTGGATGCGCTCCACGTCCGGAAGCATCGCATTGCGAGTCTGAATCATCGGTAGCAGCTAAGCATAATTATGCACCGGTGCGCATAATGATGCGCTAAGTTTTTCGCGTGCGGCGCGACGATCGAACAATGATTGCGTCTCACGGCTTTGCGGCCGCGATCGGCGGGGCGCTCACCTGTTTGATATTCGTTTGCGTCTGCACCTGGCCCACGCGATGAATGGCTTCGCCATTGGCGGCGCTGGTGATGTCGAAATCCGCGTTTTGCGTGCTGGATTGCGTCGAACTCGTAAGCAGGCCGGTCGTCAGCGAAATCGAATTGAGACTCTCGCCCGATCCGGTAATCGTCCCCGCCGTGCGCAGCCCGTGGCGCAGGTAATCCGGCGGAGTCCCGTCCGAATGCTTCGGGATGTGCCTCACAATCTGAAATTGCGTCAAGATCACCGCGCAGTTGCCGGCCGATGCGCTCGGCCCTCCCGTCGCGGCATTGCATCGATCATTTCTCACGTATGTTGATTCCCCGCGCCACACCAGCCCGGCTAGCGGTGCTCCGGTAAGAGCCTTTTCGCTGGTCCACTTTTGCCCCACGGCAATTCCCTTTTGCGGGAACTCACTGCCGGATGCGAGACCATTCATCCACGAAAGCGCCTGCGCCGGATCAGTCGAGCTCGGCAAAATGTGGTCCACGTCCTTAAAATCCGTGATTCCTCCGCCAGGCTCCAGCGTGAATTCGAACGAATGCCCGGCGAGCCGGTCGTATTCGCTGCTGGCCGAAGGCGCATCGACTGCCGGCGCATCGCTTTGCGAATCAGCATGCGCTCGCAAGTAGGTCACGCGCATACGCACCGGTTCCCCGCCGGCGGCTTGCAGCGGCTTCGCATCATCCCGCGACGAAACTGCAACTGGCAGCACATCAAGCTGCACAAGCAAATCCACGTTTTCACTGAATTTGGTACCGCCTTCAGGATTAATGATGGGAGTCGTCGTTTTGCCGGTCGAAACCGTGTGCATCTCGATCCGGTAATACAGGCTCTCGCCCGGCTGGAATTTCGGCTGGATTCGAACGCGTTCGCGCGCCGCGAAGCCCTGCGCCGTAAAAATCGCTAGGAAAGCAAACGCCAGAACTGCACACGACGCCGCACGCCGCCGGTAAAACAAGCACTTCCCCTTCATCCCTCGAACGCTAGCACACGCACAGATCAGCCGCAAATCCGCCAATCAATTATCGTCTGGACGCCGGCGCAGTCAGATGGGTAATTTGAGGAGCCGACAATTGCCCGCTGATCCGAATGGGCCGGCCGGCGCGAACACTCGCCGCGTCCGATATGCCGCGCAACTGCACGTCCAAGCTGCGATCGAAACCCACCGAGCCTGACCCAGCTAGCGATTCACCCCTCCCGAGCGTCAAAGAGATTCGTTCAAATTGAATCTCTCTTTTGGAACACGTAAACGCTGCGGAGGCCGCCGGTATTTTGGCCGTTTCCAAGGCATGCGGCAACGGATCGGCGGCGGATTCCAAATTCAGTCCGAGTAATTCAAGTCGAGTAGCCTGCGCGATTCCACGGCACGTGAGCGACGCAACTAAATCCGCTCGCGAAGATCCCTGCGCGTCGATGGTCAAGCGTCCACTGGCGCTTGCTGCCGCTACCCCCGCCAATTTCGCACTCGCGTCGGCAAGCGCTCCGCCGTCCACGTCCGCAAACGCAACTTCCGCGTGATAATTCGGAATAGTGGTCAGATTCGCTCGCAAAAGCCCGCTCACCGTTCCGCCGTAGAATTGTCCCTTCGCGTCCGAAAGTTCGATGTCACGCCCGGCAATATTCAAATCGCCTTGCAGTCGCCGCACCACCAACGGACCGAGTGCGAATGCTCCGAGCTTCAACGTTCCGATTGCGGCCATATCTTCCGGCGTTGCGGCAGATTGCGACGGCCCGAAAAATGGCAGCATTCGGTCGAGAAAGCTTTCGCGCCAGCGCGGATCGAGCCAGCGATCCAGGTCTGCGGCGGACAACTTCTCCGCCGCGAGGGCGAAATGCCATTCCGCGTCCCCGGATTTTCGATCGAAGGTGCCGCTCCAGTTCGTGCCAAAACCGGTAGCGGACGCGAGTGTAATCTTCCGTTCGCTCGGCTTCAGTTCCACGTGCGCGCGAATCTGCTCGATCGGCAAATTGAGAAATGGCGCGCGAAGCGAAGCCCCGCCAGATCTTCCGTCCGGATCTCCGATCGAAATTGTTCCGATGGGTTTGGCCTGCCAGGGATATCCCGCCCCAGGCCAGCGTAGGTCGCACGAAAGCGGTCCTTGCGGAACCCAGCCACGCGAAATATTCAGCCCGAATGCCGCTGCCGTGGCCGAAATGCCGCTCATGTCCTCCGCGCTGCCGGAAATATGCCAGGTCGGAAATATCTCCATGCGCCGGCTCGGCGCGGCGTCGATTTGGAATAGCGCCGCCGAATGATCCGCACTCGACCCCCAGGACAGGGTTATTGGCAGAACGGATACCGCTCCGCGCTCGTAGCGAACGTCAATCGGTCCGATCCGCCGCGGCCCGTCTTGGAAGGCTGCCGTCAACTCGGCGCCCTCGCTGGTCACCGATCCGCGCTGCAGGCTCAGCGGCCAGCCGGAAACATGCGCGCGCGCCTCCAGCATCCCATGCGCCGAAGCGTTGGCCGCAATCCCGGAATGAAACGCGCGCGCCCAATCGAGCACATCAGCGAGATCGATCTGCGAGGAAGTCACATCCACCGAATCGACCGGAGCAATCGCACCCACGCGCCTCAATGGCTCTCCGGTCCAGTCGAACGCTGCCGTTGCAACCGCGTAGGAGTGCGGCGCTTCGATGCGCGCATTCACGACTTGCGCCTCGGAAAGCGTCGGGTCCAGCAGCACATGATTAGCGACGATATTTAGTGATGGATTGTCCGGCCGCGCGGCAAGGTCCCAGCGATGCAGCCCCGTCAATTCGGCCGTTCCTTGCATCACCCAGCCGTTCACTGGTTCGCCAGAATCTGTATGCGCGCTGATAGAAACCGCAAGATGCCCGCGGATTCCATAATCGTCACCGCGCACAAGCCGGAAAAAATCCGAAATCGACGCGTCAGCCCACGAAAGTTCCAGCGCCGCTGGGCGCAGCCGCGACGACGTACCGCCGATGTGACCCTCGACCGTAATTTCACCGGGTTGCTGCGTGAGCACGGCCGCCCGCCATGGGCTGGCAGTCAGTTCCAAATACCATCGTCCGGGCGCGTCCGTTTCCACCGCTCCATTCACATTCACGAACGCGAACGGCAGCTTTTCATAGCCATTCTTGAAATCGATACGCCCATCGCTGATCTCGATGCGGCGGAATCGAAGCGGCGATTCGCTCCCATTTGTGCCTGTGGCGTCTGGCGCGCCAACCGCTTCCGGTCTGGGAAGCCACTCTTCTACGTTCCATTCGCCGCCCGCATCGCGCACCAGATTTAAGCTGGGGTTGTTGAGCGAAAGCGTGCCGAGCGACACATGCCCACGCAGCAAACTTAGCCAGCGTAGCCCCACTGAAATCGAGTCCGCGCGCATAAAATATTCATTTCCGAATCGGGGATCTTCGCCCACTTTCACCGAGTCGGCTTCCAGCACGGGACCGTCCCAAATGCTGAAGCCGTAGCTCTCAACCTCCACCGGCCTTCCAAACGCCGCTTCCAGTCGCGTGGTGAGCTTGGCGCGAAACCGGCTGTGCTGCACGAGCAGCGAAATAGCGGTGTCTCCCGCCCACAGCAAGGCCACGAGCGCCAGAACCCCGATGGTTCCGCGGCGCAGCCACCGACGCGGAGCGCGCGACTGTTCGCTTGACTGTTCGCGGACGGCGGTCTCCAAATCAGGTCCAATCAAGCGGGTGCGCTATGAGCATTTCAGTCACAAAGCCGCGCTCGCGGCCCGAGGGGAAAAAGGCGACTTTCATGATCGAATAGGTTGCCAGGCATTCGGAAGTGTTCGGCCCCATGTGCAGCACCACGCCGAAACGCGGTCAATCTTACGATATGGGGGCCGCATCAGACAAACCACGCTTTCGGGGAAATTGGTGTGTGAATCCTTCAGTGGCGCAGGCTTCGCTCGCGCGGCGCTTATTTAGCGGGCGCCAGAGCCGCCCTTTTGGCTCTTCGCTTCTGTTCGTAGAGTGCTTCGTCGGCGCCGCTCATGATGTCCTCGGATACGTCGCCGACTCGGTACTGTTTGCAGCCATAAGAAAACCGAATGGGCAGCGACTGGCCCTCAAATTGAACGTCGCCAGGATTCAGCCGGCCGATTATGGCCTCGGCTTGAACGGCGTCACACTCCGTCAGCAGCAAGGCGAACTCGTCGCCGCCTAGCCGCGCTGCGACGTCTGTTTCCCGAGCCACATTGCGCAGAGATTCCGCGAACGCCTTCAGCACCGCATCCCCGGCGGGGTGCCCGAAGCGATCGTTCGTCTGTTTGAACTCATTCAAGTCGAACACCACCAGACACAGTGGATAGCCTTGCCTCTGAGACCGCATGATCTCTTCTTTGAGGCGCTTTTCGGCGTATCGACGGTTGGAGAGCCCCGTCAGCGGATCGACGAGAGCCACCTCCCGCCACTGCGCGGAAGCGGCCTGATTTTGAGCGATTTCCAGGCGCAGGCGGTTGATAACCAGTTTTTCGTATGTGGAATGGCTTCCGAAAAGCAAAATCAGCACCGTCAAGCCCACGATCGAATCCAACACATTTTTGTCACGAAGCGCTGCCCCGAAGGAAAGAAACGCCAAGCCCGCGGTCAGACACAACATGATCGTCAGCGAGGTCACCCAGATAGACCATTCGCGCCGCTGCAGCTTAGTCAATCGAGCTTGAGACTCTTCCTCGCTACGCGGCAGATTGCGGCGGGACGAGTCATGAGTTGGCTTGTTCAATCAAATTCTCCGCGATTCCATGGTGTACTGAAATTCCTCATCCGTGGTCTGAAGATCGTATAGTACGGATTGCCTATTCCCCTCGGCGCGGCTTAGAACCATATTCATAGTCGTCCTAGCTATGATTGCTGCGCTCATATTCGTCTTCTCGGTGGCCGCCCTGGTTCGATTCGGGCTCGCGCAATGGAGGTCTTTGTGGCAGACCATTGCGTGCCAGCCGCTCTCTCCCTCCTTACGCGCGGTTACTGGCATCGCTGCCGACTCTATTGGGCCAGAGGATTTCGACATATTCGCCAAATTTTTCAACGAGTCGGACCAGTCCGCGGGAGAGCGCCATACCTGGTTGAATGAGGTCCGGCTCTATTACCACTGCTTGCGAACGCTCAGAAACTTTAGCGCCAAAACACTACCGCCGCTTCAGAAGTGGACCGATAGCGAACTGGTCCTCTGCTCTCGTTACGCAGGCGCTATTTTGGACCGCCGCCTAAATACCAAGTTCGCTTACGCAACGGCCCTCGGCAAGCAATAATCGCTGGCTCGTTGCAAGGCTAGCATCTGGCCTCGTGCACGGGGCGTACGACTTGAATTTGCATCGGAACGTAAGCAAGCACATGAGTACAGATAGGCCGATCGTCTGGCGTTATGCGGCTCGTGTCAGAAACTCATCTCGCTAGAACGCCTCAATTGTGCGGTTTTGCCGTTCGGGGAGGCATGGACTTGCCGATGCGGCGCTGTCGGGGAGATCAACTCGAGAGCGCAACGTCCGCCTTTGCTATCTGGCCGGCAGGCTTGCCGAGCCCTGGCTCGGGGAGATTAGCTCCGGCTTGAATCCATCAGGATACGAGCAAAGGCTGGTGGAGCCGAGGGGGTTCGAACCCCTGACCTCCTCGATGCCATCGAGGCGCGCTCCCAACTGCGCTACGGCCCCACAGGAATGATAGACACTTTTATAACATCGAACGGCGGGAGCGTCAAACGACGCATTCCCGGAACAACCGTCTCGCTAAGCTGCGCTGTATAAACGCGTTAGCAAAAATGTAGTTGCCGGCATGGGGTGTACTTTTGTGGCACTTTTGCAATCGCGGAATTCTGATATTCTATGAAACATAGTTGGGAACCCGGTGTCTAAGGCTGTAGAAGGCACCCCTGACGGAACGGCGGAGCGGGATGTCCGAACTAGCGCAAGGTCTTTCGTGGGGCCGAGACGAAGCGGCGTTGGTGACGGGGCTGCAGGCGGGCTCCGATGAGGCCTTCGATTATTTGGTGACGTACTACCATGCTAGCGTCCATAACCTGGTGTACGGCATCTTGGGAGATAAGGCGGACGCGGCGGATGTCACGCAGGACGTGTTCATTCGCGTCTTTCGCGGGATTCACGGATTTCGCGGAAGCAGTTCGTTGAAGACGTGGTTGTACCGCGTGGCCGTTCGCCAGGCGTTGAATCACCGGCGCTGGTGTTGGAGGCATCACCGGCAGCAGGTGTCGATCGATGGCCAGGAAGAACAACAGACTCGCCGCTTCGACTTGGCGGATCTGAAGGCCACGCCCTTCGACGAATGCGCCGCGCACGAGATTCAGGCGAAGGTCCGGAAGGCCCTGGCGAGTGTGCCGCCGCGATTTCGAAGCGCGGTCATACTGAGGGATCTCGAAGGACTGGCGTACGAAGAGATTGCGGAAGTGCTGGAAGTTTCGGTCGGAACGGTGAAGTCGCGAATCCTCCGCGGGCGCCGGGTATTGAAGGAAAATTTGGAGCCGCTGTTGCGAACGGGAGTAGAGCAGATTCGGCGAAATTCGTGGGCCGCAAGCGCGTTCCAAGGGGCGCTAGCGGACGGCGAGTTGAGTGCGAGTGGCTTGACCAGGCTTTCCATGGATTCGCGTGGTGCGCGCAAATGAACTGTCAGGACGCTCAACGGCGCATTCCTGGATACTTTGACGGCGCGATCAACGCGTCCGATCATGTGCGCCTTTGCGAGCATCTGCGCCGTTGCGGCGACTGCCGCGAGGAGCTGGAGCAGTACCGTCTCTTGACCTGGCATCTGGCGAGTTTAGAGCCGGTCAAAGCGCCTGCTGATCTGGCTGTGCGGATTCGGATCAATGCGCTCGAGCGGCCCTCTCGCTGGAGCGCTGCGAGCCGGTTATGGACTCGCACCGTACTAGCATTTCAGAATATATTTGAGCCTCTCGCAGTTCCCGCTACAGGCGGAATTTTGACCGCGCTGGTGGTTTTCGCATTTGTGGTCAGGAGCATGGTCGGCGGTATTCCGATGGGCAGGCCTGTGCCCAACGACCAGCCATTGAACCTGGTGCAACCCGCGTCATTAGAGCAGCTCGCTCCATTTCCAGAGACTGCCATCATGGACGCAACCGACAATGGAAATGCCGGAGGGTTGGTCCTGGAAGCAACACTCAACGCACAGGGTGAAGTGCTTTATTACAAGATCCTTTCCGGGCCACATACTACGGCCGTCCAGAAGCAGATCGACGAAATCCTTCTGTTTTCCCGTTTCCGTCCGCAACTGAACTTCGGGCAACCGACCTCGGGCGGCCACGTATTCCTGAGCTTCGACCAGGTACGCGTGCGCGGTTAGCGCCGCCCTGCCAGTTCGTTTTCGACCTTCCTCAATTCTTGACTGTACGGAATCCCCTCTATAGAGTTTGAACGTACGCGCGAGCAGGCGGTTAGGAGCGCGCGAATTTTGGGGGAAGCGCGCGCTGGTGCATCAACTTTTCGCCGCTATCGCGCAATCAATTAGCATGGGAAAGACCTTTCGCAGATACCTCGCCGCTGGACTGCTCGCCGGATTTCTGTGCCTGAGCGCGTCTGGGGCAAGGGCGAAGCAGCAGGACGTACTGCAACAGCAGGATCAGTCGCCAGAATCACAGACGCAGGTCCAGTCCGAACCTCCGATCGACGTGGAAGCGAATCCGCAGATCTTCTCGGTGATGTGCGCGCTGGATGCGGCCGGCTTCGACGTGGACTCGAGCGCGCTTGGCGACATGCCGCAGCGGCAGCAATTCGACGCCTCGCTGCCGAATTTGAACGACCCAGCAGCAATTGCCGTGCGCGAATTCTATCGTCAGCATGAGCTCGGCGACCCGGCGCAGGTGCTTTCGCGTTATATCTCGCTGGCGTTAGTAGTGGGCCCGCCCCCGGCATTCGAGTTTCACGGCGATCAGGACACGCTGCCGCCGGACGTCCTCGACATTCAAGGGTTTCAACCCCTGCTGGCGAATTTCTATCAAGCGGAGCACCTGTACGTGCGATGGCGGGAAATCGAGCCGGAATACGAATCCGCCATGGCGCCTTACCGGGGCGCCCTCGCGCAAATCGTGAACATATCGAATGCCTATCTCCGCGAGATCGTGAAGCCGGGGGAAGGGACGTTTAGAGTGTACGTGGAGCCGACCGTCGGCTCGCGGATCAATTTCCGGAATTACGGCGCCGACTACGCTGTGGTAGTTGGGCCGAAGACGGATGCGTCGGTCGAGGCCATTCGCTACGGTTTTCTGCACTTCATGCTGGATCCCATGGTGTTGAGCGACCAGGCCGGTATCCTGAAGAAAGAGGCGCTGCTGCAAGTTGCGGCGCGCGCGCCGCAACTGCCCGCCGAATATCAAAACGATTTCATATCATTTTTCGACGAGTGCCTGGTGCGCGCCGTGGACATGCGCGTGCGCAATTTGCCGGTCAATCAGCAAGATGCGGAGCTGGCCAAAGATGACGCCTCCGGATTCATCCTGGTGCGTCCGCTGGTCGCGGAGCTCAAGGTCTTCGAGAAGTCGGAGCCGGCGATGTCCTACTACTTTCCCGACCTCGTCAACGGGATCGACGTAGTAGCCGAGGAGGCGCGGCTTCAAAACTATAAATTCGCAAATGGCCCGGCGCAGCAGGCGGAAGGATTGGGCTTTTCACAGAATACGCGTGCAGTCGAACTCGACCAGTTAGTAGCCGAAGGCGATCGCGAAATCGCCCAGCAGAATGCGGCCGCCGCCGCAAGAACGTTCGAGCAAGTGGTGGCGAAATATCCGAATGATCCCCGGGGATTGTATGGCCTGGCGATCGCCTCCGTGCTTTCGGGAAAGGCAGGCCGCGCCAAGGAGCTGTTCGAAAAGATTGTTTCGCTTTCGAACAACGCAGCCGAGGGTGCAAACGTCGCGGCGCCTCAACATCCTGAAATTCTGGCGTGGGCCTACGTATATCTGGGCCGCATAAACGACTTGGAAGATGATCGCGAAGATGCACTGGCCGAGTACCGCGCAGCGCAGGCGGTGGATGGCGCGCCGGAAGATGCGCGAATCGCAGCGGCCAACGGCGTGGAAGCTCCCTATGCGCCGGCAGGTTCCGCGGGTAATGGCAAGGGTTCGCAACAATAGACGGAACTTGGGCCCAAATTGGGGCATACTCGCCCCGCAAAAACCCAGCAGCGAAGGAGCGGAGCATGAACTTTGCGACCAAGTGGAACATTGAGTGGGGGGCGGCGATTCTTTTTGCAGGAGTTGTTTTGGCCTCGGTGCCGATGGCGCATGCGGCGCAACTATCCACCCCTCAAAGCGACCAATCCATCAATCAGCGGCAAAATGAAATGGATGACCTGACGGATGTGCAACGTCAGACGGGCGCCGATCCCAAGCAACAGTCCGCTTATAAAAAATTTCTTGCCGTGAACCTGCAGGAGCCGGACAAAAAGATCGAGATGGGCACGCAGTTTTTGAAAAAATATCCCACGAGCCCTTATACGGAAGCCGTCGATGTGGCCCTTACCAACGCCTATCTGGCCAAGCAGGATTGGAAAAATTTCTATACGTATGCCGATAAAGCGTTGGCGCAGAATCCGGATGAGATCGACGTGCTGACGACGGTTGGTTGGGTGATTCCGCATCAGTACGACCCTAGCGTTCCGGGAGCAGCACAGCAGTTGCAGACCGCCGAAGCCGACGAAAAGCATGCGCTGGATCTGCTGGCTAAAGTTCCAAAACCCAAGGATATGTCGGACCAGGAATTTGCGGCGACCAAAGCGCAGAAATCGCAACAGGCGCACAGCGCGCTGGGGCTCGTCTATTTCCGGCAAGGCGATTACACGGATTCCGTGAGCGAGTTGCAGCAATCGACGCAGTCAGCCGCTAGCCCGGATCCCACAGACCTGTTTGTGCTCGGAGTAGATTTGCAAAATCTGAACCGCCACGCACAAGCTGCCAAGGCTTTCGAGCAATGCAGCCAAATCGCCGGAGCTTTGCAGGACCGTTGCAAGCAAAGCGCTAGCGATGAAAGCCATCAGGCCGGCGGCGGCCACTAAAACGACCGATCGATAGGTCGCCGGCCGATATAAGCGAGAAGGATAGGAACGAACGTCATGAAAACTGGGTTAACATTTTTGGGAATTTGCGCGCTCGGATTTGCGCTGGCGGCGAGTCTGGCTGTTCCGGCGTTGTGTCGGGCGCAAGGCACGGATCCGAATGTGGCGGCGGGCCAGGTACAACAGCAGCAAACCAATCAGGATCTGAAGAACCGGACGCTGGCAGACCAATCGGACCAGTCTGGCCAATCCGGACAGTCAGGCCAATCGGGACAAAACGCGCCGCCCGCGCCCAAAGTGGACGCCAAGGAAAATGCCGCCTACAAGGCGTTCTTTGACGCCGATCCTCAAGACGCCGACAAACGAATCCAGCTGGGCGAAGCGTTCGTGAAGCAATATCCCACCGGGCCGTACACCGCCGCGGTTTACGCCGGCTTGGTTCAGGCCTACTACATGAAGCAGGATTGGAAGAATTTTTACGCCTGCGCCGACAAAGCTCTCGCGATGGACCCTAATAACGTGGACGTGCTCGTGATCGTCGGATGGGTCATCCCCCACGTCTATAATCCGAACGATCCGGGTGCCGGCAAGCAGTTGGATAAAGCCGAAGGTTACGAAAAGCGAGCGCTGCAGGATTTAGCCACGCTCCCGAAACCGGCTAATATGACCGACCAGCAGTTCGCGGCGGTCAAAGCGGATAAGGTTGCCGAAGCGCATAGCGGCTTGGGACTGATCTATTTCCGGCGACAGAACTTTGAACAAGCCGCGAAAGAGCTCGAACAAGCCACTCAGGGGGCGTCGCACCCGGATCCAACGGATTTCTACGCGCTGGGCGCCGCGCTGCAAAACACGCAGCAATATAGCCAGGCAGCCGACGCGTTTAATCGTTGCGCGCAAATTCCGGGACCGCTGCAAAACCAATGCAAACAAAACGCGGACGCGGCCAAGAAACTCGCCGCCCAAGGAAAGTAGACGGTACGCACAGGTTGATGACCGAACAAGAGCGCGGCGAGCTGGAAGATTTGCTCGGCCATCGATTTGAGTTCCCCGAACTCCTGGAGCGCGCCCTCACGCACCGTTCCCTCCGCCAGGAATCGAGCGGCATCGATAATGAGCGCCTCGAGTTTCTCGGCGACCGCGTTCTCGGCTTGGTCGCCAGCCAGCGGCTTTTCGAGGAATTTCCACTGTGGGAGGCGGGAAAGCTTTCGAAAGGACTTGCGCGTCTGGTAAGCGCCGCGTCGATTTACTGCGTCGCGCGGCGGCTCGACCTCGGCAAATATTTGCGGCTCGGTCCCGGCGAAGAAAAGACCGGCGGAAGAGAAAAGAAACGCCTCTTGGCCGATGCTTTTGAGGCGATCGTCGGTGCGCTCTATTTGGACGCGGGGCTTCCCATGGCCGCGGCTTTCTTGCGGCGCACTTTGATCGAGCCGGCTTTTAAGGGCGAAGGCAGCGTCCTTCACGAGCCGGACCACAAATCCGCCCTTCAGGAGTGGCTCCAGCAGCGCGGACTGGCCACAGTCTCCTATCGTGTGCGCAAGGAATCAGGTCCCGAGCATCAGAAAGTTTTCGAAGTGGAAGTGTGGCACGCGGATCGCAGGCTGGCCGTCTCGGAAGGATCGAGCAAGAAAGAGGCGGAACAAGAAGCCGCGCGCCTGGCTCTGGACCAGCTCGAAATGAGCGTTTAGATGGATGCCATGGGAACAAGCGCGCCGCCACCGGCTTTAGCGGGCGAGTTGCCGGAAAAGCCGCCGAGCGGGCCCGCCGCCCAACAATCAACGGCAAGCTCCGCAGTGCGGCAGAAAAGCGCGTTCGCCGATTTCGTGGAATCGCTGCTAGTCACCATCCTGCTCGCGCTATTTGCCACCACATTCATCGTCCAAGCATTCAAGATTCCCTCCGAATCCATGGAACCGACGTTGCTGGTTGGCGATCACCTGCTGGTAAACAAGTTCATTTTCGAAGGGCAGGGCTCGTGGTACGACAAGCTGCTGCCGTACCGCGCCATTCGCAGGGGCGACATCGTCGTCTTTAAGTATCCATTCGACGATCATCCGTATTACGTAAAGAGGGTGATCGGCTTGCCCGGCGATCGAATTCATATTTCCGATTCAGTGGTGTTCGTGAACGGGAAGAAGCTCACCGAGCCGTACGTGATCCACGATCCGTTGATGGACGATCCGTTCGGCGAGGAGTTCCCGCCGGCTGCGGATTCCGTGCCCGTCGACCGGTTGCGTCCCGAATGGGCGGCGCGGATGATGAACTACGTTCGCGATCGGCAGCTGGTGGTGCCGCCAGGCCACTATTTCGTGATGGGCGATAATCGCGACGATAGTTGGGACAGCCGCTATTGGGGCTTCGTGGACCGCCGCGCGATTGTCGGCGAGCCTATTCTGATTTATTGGTCGGTGCGCGCGACCGCTGAAGACTATAGCGATCGCAGCCTGGGCGGTTCCATGCGCGGAATCGGATCGACGCTGGAGCATCTTTCCAGCAGCACCCGGTGGCACCGCATGCTGCGTGAAGTCCATTAGAACGGGCGTCTCGCTGCTTACGCCGAAAAATGCTGACGCCCGAGCCGCTGCGCGGGATTTCCCGCCGGCTCCATCAGTGCCCGAATTTTCCGGTCAGGGTCGCCTGTCCTACGATCTTGCCTTTCATAGCGCGCTCCAAGTCCGCCTTGCTCGCACCAGCCTTCAGCCCCGTCTTTTCCCGCAGCGCGTACAGCTTGAAAAAATAGCGATGCGCGGGCCCCTTCGGAGGGCACGGGCCGCCGTAGCCAATTTTTCCAAAGTCGTTCTTGCCTTGCCGTCCGCCATCGCGCAGCTCGCGATCCTTCGGCACACCTTCCGGCAATCCGCGCGCGTCCGCAGGTAAGTCGTAGATCACCCAATGCACCCAAACTCCCGCCGGCGCGTCCGGATCATCGACGATCAGCGCGAACCCTTTAGCCTCCTCAGGCGCGCCGCTCCACGCCAGTTCGGGCGACACATCTTGCCCATCGCACGTGTACTTCTTCGGTATCGGTTGCCCATCCTGAAAAGCCGTGGAACTAAGTTCCAGTGCCATCGTCGTCCGCTCCCGCCCCAATTCTAATCCCGGCTGACCTGCCAATCAGCTCTGTCGAAGAACCGTTTCTCCACACGGGTGGCAGCGCGACGCTGCTCGCACTTGTTTCCGCTCGGCAACGCCATTGAGCCTCATCCGAGGCCGGAACTCGCTCTACGAGAAATGGTAAACTGCACGGCGCCAAGTAATGGTTCAACGTGATATCGACTCATCTAGAAATCCGAATTCGGAAAATGTCCACTCACAACGCACCTCCTAGCATGCCGCGTACCGGTTTCGCTGCCACCGAAGACGACTGCTAGTTTGATACTTCTGCAATCACTTCCCTCCTATCCCTCAGTCGCAAGAATCACGGGGACGCAAGGCGACGTTTGGTTGGATATCAGCGTCGATCGAAGCGGCAAAGTCGAAAACGCTAAGGTTATTAGTGGGCCGTCAGCATTGCGGAGCGCGTCGATCGAAACAGTAAAAGATTGGAAGTACGACACATCTCTCATTCTCGGTCCACCGGTAGCGTTTCACACCCAAATCCAAGTTATCTTCGCGCTCGGCCCGCGCTAAGCTGGCGCATCGATTTTTTCGCTTCGCTTTCGCCGCACCATGCTCCGAAAATCTGACCGCCGGGCGCCCGCTCCTGCCGTACAATACGCCACTCATGCCAAAAATAACGTTCCTCGGTGCTGCCGGCACCGTCACCGGATCGAAGTATCTCGTCGAAGCAGGAGACAAAAAGCTCCTCGTCGATTGCGGTCTTTTTGAAGGCACCCGCGAGCTCCGCCAGCGCAATTGGGAGCGCCTGCCCATCCCGCCCTCCAGCATCGACTGGGTTCTGCTCACCCACGCCCATATCGACCACACCGGCTACTTGCCGCGTCTGGTGCGCGATGGCTTTCGCGGCCCGATCTTCTGCAACGCCGCCACTAAAGACCTGTGCGAACTGCTGCTGCCCGATTCTGCGCACCTGCAGGAAGAGGACGCGCGCTTCGCCGCCCGAAAGGGCTTCAGCCGCCATAAGCCTCCGCTTCCGCTCTATACCGTCGAAGAAGCGCAAAACGCGCTGCGCCAATTCCGCGTAATTCCGCGCGCGGACGTCTGCAGGATCAGTCCGGAATTTTCGGTGCGCCCGCACGGCGCGGGCCACATCCTCGGCGCCACCTGGCTCGAATTGACCATCACTGAAAACGGGAAGCAAACGCTCGTCGTTTTCTCCGGCGACGTGGGCCGCTACAATCACCCGATCCTCAAAGATCCCGAATCGCCCACGCGCGCCGATTACGTGCTCTGCGAATCCACTTATGGCGATCGCGAACACCCCACCACCGACGTGGCCGAGCAGCTGGCGGACGTCATCAATCGCACCGCGAAACGCGGAGGCGCCGTGGTGATTCCAGCATTCGCCGTCGATCGAACGCAAACGCTGCTCTATTACCTCCGCCAGCTCGAAGACCAGCAGCGCATTCCCCGCTTGCCGATGTTCGTCGATAGCCCCATGGCCATCAGCGTCACCAGCCTCTATGAAAAGTACAAAGACGAAAACGATCTCAAGCTTTCAGCCGCGGAACTCCACGGCGATCGCGACCCGCTCAACGTCCATGAAGTCCACATGACCCGCACCGTGGATGACTCCAAGAAGATCAACGACGTAGTCTCGCCCTGCATCATCATTTCCGCCAGCGGGATGATCACCGGCGGACGCATCCTGCACCACCTGGCGCGCCGCTTGCCTGATTCGCGCAGCTCCGTGCTGATCGTCGGATATCAGGCGGAAGGATGTGGAGGGCGCGCGCTTCTCGACGGCGCGAAATACCTGCGCATCCACGGCGAAGAGGTTCCGGTGCGCGCGGAGATCGTCGAAATCAGCCAGCTTTCCGCGCACGCCGGCAAAAGCGAACTACTGCGCTGGCTTTCTGGATTCCAGGCGCCGCCGCGCCAGCTATTCTTGGTCCACGGCGAGCCCAGCGGCCTCAACGGACTCCGTGATGCCGTTACACAGAAATTCCATTGGCCGGCAGTGATTCCGGAATACAAGCAAACGGTGGATTTAACGTGAAGGCTTTGGGCAGATGGAAAGCCGCCCCGAAATAATTTAGATGCGCGCTTTCAGCTTCCACAACCGGTCAGCAGCGGCTTGCAGAGTCGTTTCCTTCTTGCAGAATGTGAAGCGAACGATGTCCCGCCCATCCGCGGCATCGCGATAAAAGCTCGACCCGGGCACGCACGCCACACCGATCTCTTTCACCAAAAACTTCGCGAACGCCACGTCATCCGGAAAACCGAACGCCGAAATATCGGTCATGATGTAATACGCGCCGCGCGGCGTAAAGCAACGGAATCCGGCTTCGGTCAAAATCTCCAGCAGCCGGTCGCGCCGCGCCAGATAATCGCGCGCCAGCTTTTCGTAGTACTCAGCAGGCATGCCCATCGCCACCACACCTGCCTCTTGCAGCGGAGCCGCCGCACCCACGGTCATAAAATCGTGCACTTTGCGAATCGCCGCGCTCACTTCCGGCGGAGCGATGACCCAGCCCACGCGCCACCCCGTCACGCTGTAGGTTTTCGAGAGCGCGTTGATGGTGATAGTCCGGTCGCCCAGCCCTTCGACGGCAGCCGGCGAAATATGCCGCGCTCCGTCGTACAGCATGTGCTCGTAAATTTCATCGGTGATCGCGAATGCGTTCCAACGAACGCACAAGTCGCGAATGCATTCCAATTCCGCGCGCTCGAATACCTTTCCGGTGGGATTATTCGGCGTATTCAGAATAATGGCTTTGGTCGCCGGGCCGAACGCCGCCGCCAATTCCTCAGGATCGAACGTCCAGTTCGGCGGCTGCAGTTTCACGAAACGCGGCGTCGCGCCGGACAGAATCGCGTCCGGCCCGTAGTTCTCGTAAAACGGCTCGAACACCACCACTTCGTCCCCCGGATTGATGATCGCCAGCATCGACGAAAGCATCGCCTCGGTGGCCCCGCAGCACACCGTGATTTCGCGCTCGGGATCGACCGTCACGCCCTGCGTCCGCTCGAATTTCTGCGCGATGCCGTTGCGAAATGCCTTCGCGCCCCAGGTAATCGCGTACTGATTCACGTCGCGCGCAATGGCGTCCTGCGCGGCCCGCTTGATTTCTTCGGGAGCCGGAAAATCGGGAAACCCTTGCGAGAGATTCACGGCGCTGTGCTGAATGGCCAGCCGCGTCATTTCGCGAATCACCGACTCCGTGAACTTCCCCGCTTTCGCGGAAAGCTCCGGCCTAGCGTTTATGCTGTGTGTGGACTTCACGCCGTTCCGTTCCAGCGAGATACAAATGGCGGTAGATCGCTGCATTGCGCGCCACGATTTCGACGTAATCGCGCGTCTGTGAAAATGGGATTGAGTCGACGAATTCCGCCGGCTCGCGATAATTTTGGCCCGTGGTCCACTCCGTCACCCGATCCTCGCCGGCGTTATACGCGGCAAGTATCTCCTCCACGTTGCCGTCAAACAATTTATCGAGCTTCGCCAGATACGCGGTTCCCAGCCGCACGTTGTAATCCGGTTCCAGCAACCGTTCCTGCGAATACCGCACCCGTTGCTCGCGGGCCAAAATGCGCGCCGTATAGGGCTCCAGCTGCATCAAGCCGACCGCGTTCGCGTAGGAGATCGCCTGGGGATTGAATGCCGATTCCTGATGGATCAATCCCGCCACCAGCATCGGGTCGAGCCGCTTGCGCGCCGCCCACCGGCGAATCGATTGTTGGTAAGGCAGCGCGTAGGCGGCCAGCCAGATCGAGCGCGGCACGTCGGCAAAGCTGCGGGATTCCAGCTGTGGATACAGCTCGCGCGTCAACGCGATCGCCACGCCGCAGTGTTTCGCCGCCACCGCTTCCCTGGCCGCTTCCAGCAGCAGAGCCGGCTGATGCGTTTCCGCGTATCCTGCGCGCAATTCGAGCATCGCCGAAGAATCGAACGCGATCGATTCAAGCGCTGCGGCGCGCGCCCGCCTGGCGTCCGCTTCCACCGAAGGCGGATCTTCCATCGAGATCGCTTGCGGAATGGGAGGAACGACCGCGAGCACATCGTCGTTCTCTCTCGGAGTTCGGCCGATCACCCGCAACCGTTTCGCGGCCACCATCGCGAAATAGGTCTGCGCGAAACGGTCCTGCAACTTCACGTAAAAACCTCTGGCGCGTGCGCGCTCGCCGGACTCCTCGGCGAGCCGGCCAAGCCAGTAAAGCGTGTCTGGCGTGTACTCGGAATCAGGGTAGCGTAGCAAATGAGCTTCGAGCTGCTGGGTCGCGTCCGGATGGCGCTCGATCGTCGCGGTCCACGCCACGCGCCAGAGCGCCGCATCGGCGTACTGCGAAGACGCAAACTGCCTGGCCAGTTGCGCGTAGTAGGTCGAGGCTTGATCGCGCTGCAGATTCACCCAGTAGTAGTTTCCGGCGAGAAAGAGAACTCGCTCCGTCCATTCGCTCGAAGGCGCCCTCGTTTGGGCCGCCTGCACAGCCGCCAACATCAGCGGCTCGTTTTGCACCCCGCGGTAGTAATCCGCAAGCGTGTAATCGCGCTCGGCGTCAACATCCGGATCGGCGATCTGTCGCGCGGCCAAAGCCGCCAGCGTCAGCGAATCGGCGCTGCTCTCGACTCCACATTCCAATACGCGCACTTCCGCGCGTTCCAACTGAGCGCCGGTAAGCGATGGCAAGAGCGCGTTGTACTCGTTGCGCGCATCGCTCCACCGCTCGGCGTCGAAAAGCGCCTCCGCGTGTGCGACGCGGTCTTCCAGCGAAATGGGCTGCAACTGTGTGCCGAGTTGCGCGCTTAAAGTCGCGATTTTTTCTTCCGCGGAGCGCGCCTGATCGCTCAGCGGAAAGCGCAGGTAAACCGTCTGGTAATCTTTGGCCGCATCAAGCAGCTGCCCGGCTTGCTCGCGCGCTTCGCCCCGCAGAAAAAGCAGCTGCGGCACGGCGTCCGTACGCCCGTAAGCTTCGAGCGCCGCAACGGCATCGGCGGGGTGATTCGCGGCAATCGCCGCCACGCCCAGAGCTTGCAGCGCCTGCTCGGTAACCACCGAATACGGATAATTTCTGCGCAGCAATTCGAGCTCGCTCAGCGCGTCCTGATTATCGTTCAGCGCGAGATTGGTCTCCGCTTGCCAGTAGAGATCGTAGTCGCCCAGCAGCAGGTCTCCCTGGGCGAGCGCCAGCCATTTAGCGGCTTTCTGGAAGTCTCCGTTCTGATAGTCAAAATACCCAAGCGCCAGCGCCGCGCGCTTGCCCAAAATCCCGGACGATTTTCGCTGTGCGATCTCGGTCAACCGCGCGTAAGCCCAATGGGACTTTTTGTCTCGCAGCACGCGCGACAGCGTCTCGATGCGGCTCGCGCTGATTTCCGATTTGTGCACAGGCGCTGCGGCGGGCTCCGAATGGGCGAAACAGGCGGTCGAAAAAAGTATCAACACTCCGGCGGCGTGTGCCAGCCGGCTTGCAAGCTTCATGGCGGCTGCCTTAGTGACGAAGGACGGGCGAGGGATACGGATATTCTCCGAGGGCCGCGCTATCGCCCTCGGCGAGGATTTCCACCATCCACCGGTGAAAGTAGTCCACCGGATGGTCGAGAATGGCGCGGAACCGGCGATCGTATTCCTTGCGAGCTTTGTCAAGGTCACTTCTTAACCGAACACAAATATCTTTATTGTCGAGACCCAATCTTACATCTTTCGGATGCAGAAGTTTTATATCCTGCATCGCCACTTTGGCCACCCGATTAGCGCGCCGATGCAACTCCTGCAATTCAGGAGCAAGCGCCGCCACGTCGAATGCCGGGGCTTCAACCGCCTGTGGCGCTTCTGCCGCCGGCGCGACGGCCTCCGCCTCCGGCTCAAGAGGCACGAGCGGCGGTTCTTCCTGCGTTGCTTCGTCCAGAGCTGGCGCCGATTCCTCAGCCCATTCTGATTCTGGTGCTGCCGCGGCAGCCGGCGAAATTGGCGCTACTTCTTCCGGTTCCGCAACAGCCGTAGGAGCTCCGCTTGTGTGGTGCTCGACTTCTTCCTCGGCCGCCTCGCCCGCCCCGTCATGATCCCGAGGGTTCAGCGCCACAGCCACAAAATTCGAAAGCACCGAAAGCCCCGCCGCCAGCGCCGATGCCGCCGTTTGCGCGCGCAGCATGGCTGGCAGTGCGTTGGTAGGACGGCTCGACGAGCACGAGGCAACCAGATCTGCATACGCTTGATGCAGTTCGTCTGCGGTGCGTTGTAAAGGAGCCAAATTATCGCGCAACGCGCGCGATACCGCGTCCTCAAGCGCTCGTTCGAGCGGTTTTTGACGATCCGTCAAGAAGGTGAATGCCTCTTGGCGATTATGGAAACGGCGGATTGGGGTGTCAACTGAGATTCGGGCAACGCGTTCCTAGCCGATGAATGGACGAACCTAAATTCCGCGACCGCCGAGGTTTCACTTGCCTTCCGCGCACCGCGCTCGTATCTTCACATTTTCGAGATGACGCCGAAGAGCACGTGCAAGGACAATCCCAAACGGGCGCATCCCCCCGGCGGCCATTGCCCCATGTTGACTGTCGAGCAAATTAAAAGCTTGCTGCAGCTGGAGCCGCTTCCCAGCGAGGGCGGTTTTTACGCCCAGACGTATCGCTCCGCGCACAACCTGCCGCAAAGTTCGCTGCCTAGCGGGTACCCCGGCGATCGCGTGCTGGCGACCGCGATCTATTTTCTGCTCACGCCAGAGAACTTCTCCGCCATGCATAAGCTGCGCGGCGATGAAACCTATCATTTTTACCTGGGAGATCCGGTGGAGATGCTACAGCTCAAGCCGGATGGAACGGGCGAGCCAATTTTGATGGGGCCCAAAATCGAATCGGGAATGCGCTTGCAGCACACCGTCACCGGAGGCTGCTGGCAGGGCTCCCGCCTGGCGCCCGGAGGAAAATTTGCGCTCCTCGGCACCACCATGGCGCCCGGTTTTGATCCCGCCGATTTCGAACTGGGAAATCTCGACCAGCTTTCGAAAGCCTATCCGCCATACGCCGCTCTGATCGCCCTGCTCTGCCGGTAATCAGCCGCGCCGGAATCTTCGTTCTAAGTATCTCTGAATATCTCTATGAGACGGACTTCCCTCGGCTGGCTGTTACGCTGAGCGGGGCAGTAAAGCTCGACCGCGGACCATGAACCCGAGCGGCTGTTTGGCGCAGGAACACTGCGCGCGCAGGCTTGCCCTTACTTTTTCGCGCGACTCCCGCTCGCCATCTTTTGCGCCATGTGCAACAGCAACTTTTGATCGTGCTCGTTCGTGCGCGCCAGGACGCGGCGGAATTGATTCAACGTCTGCGCATCCTTGCCGGAGTTTCCCCATTCAGAACCGCGTCCGTCGATTGGTTGTGGCAAATCGAGCGGCTTCGGCGGTTTCACGCCTTCGTAAAAAAGTTGATACATCGGGATCTCCATCGCGCGCGCCATCTTCTCAAGCGTTTCAATGGCGGGTACGGTGTGGCCGTTCTCCACTCTGGAGATATAGCAGCGAAGCAGGCCGGTCCGTTTTTCAATGTCGCCCTGGCTGAGATTCTTCTCTTCCCGCAATGTACGCAATCGTTCGCCGATCAGCATGGGTTCTCCCTTCGGTGTGAATGGTCGAAGTATGGTCTGAGTATAGCGCCAATCTTGTGCTATTTCGCGTTCGCTAATCCGGGCTGCGTTTGGCCGCTGGCGGTGCCCGCTTTCACTTTCGCGCTAAGACATTCGGGACACAAGCACGTGTCTCCATCCGGCGGCGCGGGCAGCGGGGGAAATTCCGCGCACCAGCACCTCCCGCCGGCATTGCAGGTCATCGAAGAACCGCAGTTCGAACAGTGTGTCTCCACGGAGCGATTCTCCCGCACAAATGCGCCCGAGCAAAGTCCCACGTTTGCAGAGGCGAGCCATGCTGCACCGTGAGCCGTTTTCCGCGCCGCTTTTCGCGGACCCGCACCTCAGCCTGAATAATATCAACGGATCCGGTACGAATGGAATGCGGAAACTGGCGTGGAGACTTGACGGCAGAATACACCAATCGCCCGATGGCAGATGTGCGCCAATTGCCACAACCTGAATTGGATACATTTTGGTTTAGCGTGACAACATCTTTAGCTGTCGAAGTTTGCAGCTCACTTTTCACAATACCCCGGTCCTCAGCAGACCCGAGAGATTCCTGCAAGGCCGACGGCAGCGCAACAAAAGTTCCAGATGCGTTTTCAGGCGCTGCGTCGAAGCACGGCACCAGAACATTTGAAGAGGAGCCCACACATGACTGCAGCCGACGTAATGATCGAAACGCTAATCAACTGGGGAGTGGAAGTGATCTTCGGTTTCCCGGGCGACGGCATTAACGGCATTTTCGAATCCATCCGCACCCATGCTGACAAAATCGATTTCGTGCAGGTGCGCCACGAAGAAGCGGCCGCCTTCATGGCTACGGGATACGCCAAGTTTACGGGCAAACTGGGTGTTTGCCTGGCCACCTCCGGCCCCGGCGGCATTCATCTGCTCAATGGCCTGTACGACGCAAAAATGGATGGCCAGCCGGTTCTCGCCATCACTGGGATGGCTTACCACGACCTGATCGGCACGCACGGCCAGCAAGACGTCGAAATGGACAAGCTATACATGGACGTGACCGTCTACAACGAGCGTGTCATGGGCCCCGCGCACGTTGAAACCATCACCGAGATCGCCTGCCGCACCGCCGAAGCTTTTCGCGGAGTCGCGCACATTACGTTCCCAAAAGATACGCAGAGCATGCCCTACGAGCCGAAAAAGCAAAAATCATCGCGCAACCAGCCGAATCACGTGTCGACGGTTCACACGCAAGCGTATTCGGTCCCAGCGGAATCGCAGCTCTATCGCGCCGCCGAGTTGCTCAACAACGCCAAGCGTGTCTGCATCCTGGCCGGCCGCGGCGCTCTCCACGCCACCGACGAACTCGAAAAAGCGGCGGACATTCTCGGCGCGCCCATCGTAAAAGCGCTGCTCGGCAAGGGCGCCGTCCCGGACGACAGCCCGTACACCACCGGCAGCATCGGCCTGCTTGGCACCAAGCCGTCCGAACATGCTCTGCGCAACTGCGATCTGCTCTTTATGATTGGCTCGGCATTTCCGTACATGGAGTTTTTGCCCAGCCCCGGCGAGGCAAAATCGGTGCAGATCGAACTGAATCCCACCCGCATCTCCCTCCGCTATCCGGCGGATGTCGGACTGGTGGGCGACAGCAAAGAAACTCTCAAGCTTCTGCTGCCTCGTCTGAAGCGCAAGAAAGATCGCGGCTTCCTCAAAAAAGCACAAGAGGGAATGAAAGACTGGTGGGAGTACATGGAGCGCCTCGGCACCGTCGATTCCACGCCGCTGAAGCCGCAAGTCGTCGCCTGGGAACTTGGCAAGCGTCTGCGCAACGATGCCATCGTCGCCTGCGATAGCGGCACCGCCGCCACCTGGTACGCCCGCCAAATTCGCGCGCGCCGCGGCCAGATGTACTCGCTTTCCGGAAACTTGGCGACCATGGCCGTCGGCCTTCCCTACGCTCTCGCGGCGCAGTACGCCTACCCCAGCCGGCAAGTAATCGCCTTCGTCGGCGATGGCGCTTTCACCATGCTCGGTTTCGAAATGCTTACCGCCGTGAAGTACAAGCTGCCCGTGAAAGTGGTCGTCTTAAAAAATAATTACCTCGGCCAGATCAAATGGGAGCAGATGGTCATGCTCGGCAATCCCGAGTACGGCGTACAGCTGCAGCCGATGGATTTTACGAAGTTTGCGGAGGCCTGCGGCGCTACCGGCATGCGGCTCGAAGATCCCGGCGCGGTTGGAAGCACGATGGAACGTTTCCTCGATCTCCCCGGCCCCGCCGTGCTCGAAGCGGTAATCGACCCGCTCACGCCGCCCATGCCGCCAGACGTGAAACCGGACCAGGCCTTCCATTTCGTCGAATCGCTGGTTCGCGGCGAACCCAAAGCCAGAAAGATCATGAAGGAGGCATTCGTCGAGCGGGCGCGCGAACTCGTCTAGCCCCGTAACATCGTCCTTCATCTGAGCCGGTTGCGCCGCCATTTCTCGGCGCAACCAGCGAACGAGGACCAGTCAGGAGAGTTTATGAGCAGCGTGCTTCCGCTTACGGTCAAGAAAGAATCGAAGAAGACCCACACTCGTTCCGCCGTTGACGTGCATAGCCTGGAAAAATCACTGCGGCGCAGCGTGGAAGGCGAAGTTCGTTTCGATAGCGGGAGCCGCGCGCTATACGCCGTCGATGCCTCCAACTACCGCCAAGTTCCCATCTGCGTGGTCGTTCCAAAGTCCGTGGAAGACGTGATCGCCACCGTGCGCGCCGCCCGCGAACACGGCGCGCCCATCTTGTCTCGCGGTGGAGGAACCAGCCTCGCCGGACAGTGCTGCAACACCGCCGTGGTGATGGACTGGAGCAAATATTTAAACAAGGTGCTCGAAATCGATCACGTCAACCGCAAAGCGCGCGTTCAGCCCGGCTGCGTTCTCGACGATTTGCGAAATCAGGCCGGTAAGTTTGGCCTCACTTTCGGGCCCGATCCCGCGACTCACGATCATTGCACCCTGGGAGGCATGATCGGCAACAACTCCTGCGGCATTCACGCACAAATGGCGGGTGCAGTGGCCAGCAACGTCGACTCGCTCGACATCCTGCTTTATGACGGCACGCGCATGACCGTCGGCTGGATGACCGAAGATGACCTAGATCGAACCATCCGACAGGGCGGGCGCGAGGGCGAAATCATGTCCCAGCTGAAGGATCTGCGCTCCCGCTACGAGGACCAGATTCGTTCTCGCTATCCGAATATCCCGCGGCGCATCTCTGGCTACAACCTCGACCAGCTGCTCACCTCGAAAGAGAATCCCAGAATCAATCTGGCGCGCGCGCTGGTCGGCTCCGAAAGCACCCTGGTCACGGTTCTCGAGGCCAAGCTCGACCTGATTCACAATCCTCCGTTTCAAACCCTCGTCGTACTTGGCTATCCCGATGTTTACAAAGCCGGCGATCACGTGACTGAAATTCTGAAATTCAAGCCGATGGGTTTCGAAGGCATCGATCACAAGCTCATCGAAAACATGAAGAAGAAGGACCTGCACACCAAATATCTAAATCGCCTGCCGGAGGGCAAAGGCTGGCTGCTGGTGCAGTTCCCCGGAGAGTCCCAGCAGGAAGCGGATGATCGAGCCAGGGAGCTCATGGATCATCTCAAGCACAAGCCCCATCCGCCCTCGATGAAGCTTTATGACGATAAACCGGACGAGAAAGCCGTGTGGGAAGTGCGCGAGTCCGGCCTGGGCGCCACCGCTTTCGTTCCCGGCGAGCCCAGCGCCTGGCCCGGATGGGAAGACGCCGCCGTCCCGCCGCACGCTGTCGGCGACTATCTGCGCGACTTCCACAAGCTGATGGACAAGTATCATTATGAAGCTGCGCTCTATGGCCACTTTGGCATGGGCTGCATTCACTGCCGCATCACCTTCGATTTGCAGAGCGAGCGCGGCATCAAAAACTATCGTTCCTTCGTAGAGCATGCCGCCGAACTGGTCACCAATTACGGCGGTTCGCTTTCCGGCGAACACGGCGACGGCCAATCGCGCGCCGAGCTGCTTCCCATCATGTTCGGGAAAAAACTCGTCGGCGCCTTCCGCGAGTACAAAGCCATTTGGGATCCGGACGGGAAAATGAATCCCGGCAAAGTGGTCGATCCCTTTCCTCTCGATTCCAACCTTCGCTTGGGCGCCGACTACCATCCCGCCGAGCCGAAAACCCATTTCAAATTTCCGGACGACGACGGCAGCTTCGCGCAAGCCACTCTGCGCTGCGTGGGCGTCGGCAAATGCCGTCGATCCAGTTCCGACAATCCCGAAAACCAGACCATGTGCCCCAGCTTCATGGTCACGCACGAAGAAAAAGACACCACGCGAGGCCGCGCCCATCTCCTGTGGGAAATGCTCAACGGCCAAGTAATCAAAAAAGGGTGGCGCGACGAGCATGTAAAAGACGCGCTCGACCTTTGCCTCGCCTGCAAAGGCTGCAAGGGCGATTGCCCGGTCAACGTGGACATTCCAACCTATAAAGCCGAGTTTCTTTCGCACTATTGGGAGGGTCGCGTCCGCCCGCGCTATGCCTACGCTTTTGGACTGATAGACAAATGGGCGGAAGTCGCGTCGTTGTGGCCGGGACTCGTGAATCTCGCCGCGTCCACGCCCGGCGTGCGCGAATTCATGAAGTCGGCGGCCGGTATATCAATGCATCGCTCGATTCCGGAATTCGCACCGCAAACGTTTCAAAGCTGGTTCCCGAAGCGTCCGCCGCGAAAGCGCGCCAACAATCACGTGGTTGGAAAGGTGGTGCTGTTCCCGGACACCTTCAACAATCACTTTTTCCCGCGCACCGCGCGAGCCGCCGTGGAAGTTCTCGAACACGCGGGATACGAAGTCGAAGTCCCGGCAGGACACGTCTGTTGCGGACGCCCGCTGTACGACTACGGCTTTCTCGATCTGGCCAAGCAATACCTCAGAAAGATTTTCGACGTTCTCACTCCTTACGCCGAAGCGGGCACGCCGATCATCGTGCTCGAGCCGAGCTGTTGGTCTGTGCTGCGCGATGAAATTTACAACATGTTTCCCAACCGCAAGGAAACGCAGCTGATCAAGAAGAACGCTTTCCTGCTTTCCGAATTTCTCGTCGAAAAGGCGCATTACCATCCGCCGCGTCTTCATCGCAGCGCGGTGGTTCACGGGCATTGCCATCACAAGGCGATCATTCACGGAGCCGAGCACGAGAAGAAATTGCTCGAAGAGATGCAGATGGACGTCCGAGTGCTCAGCGATACCTGCTGCGGCATGGCCGGCTCGTTCGGCTTCGAGGAACATCACTACGACATCTCCGCAAAAGTCGGCGAGCACGGCATGTTGCCGGCGGTCCGCAAAGCCGGGCTCAATGAAATCATCGTTGCCGACGGTTTCAGTTGCCGCGAGCAAATTTCCCAGATGACTTCCCGCCACGGTCTCCACGTCGCCGAAGTTCTCCAACTCGCGCTGCACACCGGCGCGGCGGGACAAAACGATCAGCCGCCAGAAAAGATCTTCGTCGACGCTCACAAGAAAGCGGTGCAAAACTCGAAAATGCAAGCTCTCGCCGTGATTGGCGGAGCCTCCGCACTGATCGCCGGAGCATTCGCCGCGCGCAAATTCACAGGTGGCAACAGCAATGATCGGAAAAAGCCGGTCAAAGTAAAAAGACAGCCTCGGAAGGAATCGGAGAACTCGCGCGTCGAGCAGGCGGAGGAATATCTGGATTGAGACAGAAAAGAAAAATGCCGCACGTGCGGCTCTTTGGAGGAGGACATGGTTAGTCGCAGTAATAACGGGCACGGCCTGATTCAAATTCGGCCTCGCCCTGAAACGTTTCAGGTCAGCCGCGGACGCACCGTGCTGATTTCGGCGCTCGATGGGAATGCCAATCCCGACGAGCATTTCGAGGGGCTGTACATTTACGAAACGCGAGTGCTCCGCCGGTACGCGTGGCTGATGAATGGCGAGCGTCCCAAATTCAGCTGCGGATCAAATGTGGCGCAATCTTCCTGGCTCGGCTATTACGCGCAGACGCCCACCAATTGCAAGGAAACTCCCACCGAGCTTTGCGATCCGATGGAGGAAACCGTCGAGCTGCGGCTTTCACGCTCCGTCGGCGAAGGCATGCACGAGGACGTGCAGCTCACCAACTACACTCTGGTGACCGCACCGGTCGATCTGGTTCTCGAGTTCGAGCACGAATTCGTATCCCGGCAGGAAATCGAAAAGGGTCGCCAGCAACACGGCAGTTTCGAGCATCACTGGTCAGAATCAAAGCCAGGGATCTGGGAACTCGATACCGATTATCGCGTCGAGCACGAATACGACCACCAGGGAAATCGTGGCGTCGCGAAAATGCATCGCGGCACCAAGCTGCGCATCGAAAACGCCGGGTCGCCTCCGAATTACGCCCCCAATCGCATTTCGTTTCACGTGGATCTTCCGCCGCGTGGCCGTTGGCGCGCGTGCCTCAGTTGGCTCGCCACCATGGAAGGCGAAATTCTTCCGCTTTCCGGCGCGTGTTCGGCGGAGAACGCCGGCGATTGGACGCATCGCCGCGAGCAATTTTTGCGGACTGCCACCAACTTCGAAGTTCCACATGGTGACGATCTTTCGAGCACCGTGCAGCGCGTTCTGCGCCGGTCGCGCGAGGATTTGTCGGAGCTCCGGCTTTTCGATCTGGATACGCCAGACGGAATCACCATCGCCGCGGGTATTCCCACCTACATGGAAGTGTTCGGCCGCGACTTGCTCGCCTCTTCCTGGCAATCTTCCGTGCTCGGCCCGCACTTTCTGAAGGGCAGCCTCGATACGCTCTCGTCCTATCAGGCTACGGAAAAAAACGACTGGCGCGACGCTCAACCCGGCCGGATGCCGCACGAAGTGCACACTGATCCGCTCTCGGTTCTGAATTTCCGGCCCAAAAACCTCTACTTCGGCTCCGTCTCCAGCTGCTCCCTTTTCCCCATCGCCGTCTCCGAGCTGTGGCACTGGACCGGCGACAAAGAGCTGGTGAAAAAATACGTGGACTCCGCTATCAACGCGATCAAGTGGGCGGACACGTACAGTCTGGACTCCACGAACTTCTACCGCTACGAAAGCCATTCCACCCAGGGCGTGAAGAACCAAGGCTGGAAAGATTCCGGCGATGCGATCGTCTATCCGGACGGTAAGCAAGTGAAGCCGCCCATCGGCACCTGCGAAATGCAGGCGTTCATGTACGCCGCAAAGCTGCATTTCTCGGAACTGCTGTGGTGGCTCGACGATCACGATCTCGCTCGCAAGTATTATCAGGAAGCAAAAGATCTGAAGTCTCGCTTCAACGAAAAATTCTGGATGGAAGACGAAGGCTATTTCGCCATGGGGATCGGTCCGGATGGCGAGCTGATTCGCTCCATCGCCTCCGATCCGGGCCATTGCCTGCTGTCCGGCATCGTCGACGATTCGCACGTCAAACAAGTCGCTGCGCGCATGATGCGCGATGATATGTTTTCCGGCTGGGGTGTGCGCACTCTTTCCGCTGACCACCCCGCCTACAATCCGTTTTCTTATCACCGCGGTTCAGTGTGGCCGGTCACCAACGCCGGTTTCGTGCTCGCATTCGCCCGCTATGGGCTACATGGCGAAATGCATCGCCTGGCGAAAGCGATTTTCGAATCCGCGCAACTTTTCGAGCACGACCGCATGCCCGAAGTCTTTGGCGGTCACCAGCGCACCGCTGAAGCGCCGTTTCCCGGTCTATACACCAGAGCCGATTGGCCGCAGGCTTGGACGGCATCCGGAGTCTTCACTATCCTCCAAGCCCTCACCGGCGTCTATGGCTACGCGCCCGCGAATGTGCTCATCCTCGATCCGCACCTTCCCGATTGGCTTCCGGATATCACCATCGAGCGCCTGCGCGTTGGCAAAGCAACGGTGTCGCTGCAGTTCTTCCGTACGTCGGACGGAAAATCAGACTACAAAGTCGTCGATATGCAGGGCACGTTACACGTCCTTCGCCAGCCGAGTCCTTGGTCTTTCACCGCCGATTGGGCCGAGCGCATCAAGGACACCATCAGTAGCCTTCTGCCCCACGGAAAGGCGAGCTCCGCGTGATTTCGCCGCGCCACGCACTTTCGTCTCGGCCGCTGCCGCTCACGCGTTGGTTCGGGCTTTCGAGTTATGCAAATTTTCATCACCAAGTTCTCAATCGCAATTTATTCCCGCGGAAGAGGAGTCGTTCATGGCAACTGAAACTGTTGTAGTCACTGGTGCGTCGGCTGGACTGGGCCGCGCCATCACTCATGAATTCGCAAAGCGCGGCGCAAAGGTCGCGCTTCTGGCTCGCGGCCAGCAAGGCCTCGATGCCGCTGCCGCCGAAGTCGAAGAGAGGGGCGGTAAGGCCCTTCCCATACCCACGGACGTGGCCGATGCGAAAGCCATCGACGCAGCGGCCGAAAAAGTCGAGAAAGAATTCGGCCCCATCGACATCTGGGTCAACAATGCCATGACCACCGTCTTCGCTCCCGTGAAAGAGATGAAGCCGGAGGAATACAAGCGCGCCACCGAAGTCACCTATCTCGGCGTGGTGTACGGCACGCTATCCGCTCTGAAACGCATGCTCGCGCGCGATCGCGGCACCATCGTCCAGGTCGGCTCCGCTCTCGCCTATCGCAGCATTCCGCTGCAATCCGCCTACTGCGGAGCAAAGCACGCCATCGTCGGGTTCACCGATTCGCTGCGCTGTGAACTCATCCACGACAACAGCCACATCCGCCTCACCATGGTGCACATGCCGGGGATGAACACCGCCCAATTCGACTGGGTTAAAAACAAGCTCGACAAAAAGCCCCAGCCCGTTCCGCCGATCTACGAGCCGGAAGTCGGAGCACGCGCCGTCTATTGGGCCGCGCATCACGACCGGCGCGAAATCTACGTCGGCGGGCCAACCGTCGGCGCCATCGTTGGAAATAAAATCGCTCCGGGAACGCTCGATCACTATCTCGGCCGAACCGCCTATAAGTCGCAGCTTACTTCCGAGCCCGACGATCCCTCGCGCCCCAATAATCTTTGGGAACCGGTCGACGCCGATCACGACCATGGCACCCACGGACGTTTTGACAACAGGTCTCACGGCACCAGCCTTCAGCTCTGGGCCGATCTGCATCGCCTGCCGCTTTCCGTCGGCTTGGGAATTGCGGCGGGAGTGGGCGCTTCACTTTTCTTCGCCAACCGCAGCGTGCACGCAAAGGGATGATAAACTCCGCGCGGGGTTCGCGATTCCCCCCGCCGGTCGATGGAAAGGAGTTGTAGCGCGTTTCGAAAACAACAATGCCCGCAACCTCGCGCCGCAATGCAGGTCCGCTGAAGGCGTTCGTTTTTGTACTCGCTGTAGCTCTAAGCATCGGTTGGCCGGGAGAAGCCCGTGCCTACTCCGTGCTCTCGCACGAAGCGGTCGTCGATAGCGCCTGGAGCACCAGCATCCGCCCGCTGCTTTTGCAGCGCTTTCCCAACGCCACCGCCGCGCAGCTGCGCGAAGCCCATGGCTACGCCTATGGCGGCGCCATCATTCAGGACATGGGCTACTATCCGCATGGCAGCCACTTCTTCAGCAATCTCACCCATTACGTCCGCAGCGGCGATTTCGTTCTCGCACTGATTCGCGATTCGAAAGATATCGACGGCTACGCTTTCGCTCTTGGCGCGCTTTCGCACTACGCCGCCGACACCGAGGGCCACTCGCTCGGCGTGAATCCCTCCGTTCCTATCCTGTATCCCAAGTTGAAAAGAAGATTTGGGCCGTGGATGACCTACGAACAGGATCCTCTGGCTCACGTCAAAACGGAATTTGGATTTGACGTCCTGGAAGTCGCGCAAGGACGCTACGCGCCGCAAAGCTATCACGACTTCATCGGCTTCGGCGTCTCGCTTCCTTTGCTCGAACAGGCTTTTCAGGAAACTTACGGCCTCGATTTGAAAAGCGTTTTGACCGATGAGAACAAGGTGCTCGGCTCCTACCGTCACGACGTGAGCCAGCTCATACCGAAGGCGACGCGCGTGGCCTGGAGCCTCAAGCGAGACGATATCCGCAAAGATCAGCCCGGCATGACCCGGAAAAAATTCCTCTACAATATTTCCCGCTCCAGCTACCGGAAATATTGGGGGCGGGACTACCAAGCACCCACCGTTGCCGATCGGTTCCTGGCCCTTCTCATACGCATCCTTCCCAAAGTCGGCCCGCTGAAAATCCTGGAACTCAAGGCTCCCACGCCGGCCACCGAAAAGCTTTTCGAAAACAGTTTCAACGCCAGCCTCAGCCGCTACCGCGAATTTCTGAAAGAGGTCGGCGAGGGCCGGCTCATTTTGCCCAACGTTAATTTCGACACCGGCCAGCTCGCCGGGCCGGGGCAATACGTCCTCAACGACGAGACCCAGGCCCAGCTGCTCAACGCACTGGCAAAAAATAATTTTCGCGGCGCCTCGCCCCAGCTCCGCGCCGAACTCGTGCAATATTTCAGCGATCCCAGCGCGCACTACGCGATACAAAAGCACCGCAAAGTGTGGGCCCGCGTGCAGGCGCAAGTTCGCGAACTCAAAGCATCCGCTGCGCCGGCTCCCAGCAGCGCCAGTCTTCCGCCCTTGCACGAAAAGCAAAATCGATTGCTCGCGTCAGGATACCTGGGAAGCTGAACCCCCAATGCTCGAACCAACTCGCTACCGGAGGATACAAACATGAGGCCACTCGTATGGGCCGGGATTCTTTTCATCGTGCTGGGCGGGCTGGCGCTGGTGTATCACGGATTCAGCTACCACCGCCGAAAAGATGTCTTCAACATGGGCTCCGTGCACGTCATCAACCGCACCGAGCGGCACGTTGACGTTCCTCCCGTCGTCGGCGGCCTGATGATTCTCGGCGGCATCATCCTGGTCGTAGCCGGCTCGCGCCAAAGGGCCTGACGCAGTCCGCGTTACCCTTTTATCGATGCGCCCTTCGTCTCTCCGTGCCTCGGTCGCTTCCTGATTGTTGCCGCCGCGCGCATCGCATAAAATCCCGTCGCACTCGTCCAAGGAGGACTCATGCCATCCGAACCCGTCAAACCTTCCGCCCGCGATATGGTCGGTGACCTCGCTCCGAAATTCACCGATATCACCGACAAACTTCTCTTCGAAGACGTATGGGAGCGGGCCGACCTCTCCAAACGCGACCGTTCGCTGATCACCGTCGCCGCGCTGGTGGCCCTGAACCGCACGCAGCAGCTCGATTTCCACCTGAAATTCGCGCTGCAAAACGGCGTCACCAAGGACGAGCTCATCGAAGCTATCACCCATCTCGCCTTCTACTCCGGCTGGCCCACGGCCATGTCCGCGCTGCTGCTCGCCAAAGATATTTTCCCGCAGCAGAAGTAGCCCCGGCGCCCCCATTGCGATGTTTTGCCGCGGCTCCCTGTTGTCTCGTTTTCGTTCCTCCGCGTCTCTGTGCCTCTGTGGCTTCCGGTGAACGGGGTATTTCGCCGACGTAAAAAATAGGGCGTCGGCCCTATGGCGCGCTGGTCCAGATATAGTACGCTGCTCGGGAATCCGGAAGCTCGGCCTCCCTCGGCGCAGGCTCGGCTTGAACGGGTGAAGAAGGAGGCATGCGGCTCCCCGATGACCACACGCGTTTTGATCGCGGACGATCACAAGCAAATGCTCTCCACGCTGTCCCAAACCATTCACCTGATCGACCGAAGCTGGGAAATCCACGAAGCTGAGGACGGTCAAACCGCTCTGGATAAAGCCGCCGCCGTGCATCCCGACCTGATCATCCTGGACTGGCGCATGCCGCGCCTCAACGGCCTGGAGGCAGGCAAAGCCATTCGCAAGCTGCTGCCCAATGCCGTTATGCTGATCTATACCGTTACTCCCGCCGTATATCTTGAGACGCTGGCGCGCGAAGCGGGCTTTCAGGGCGTGGTCGAGAAAATGGACGGTCGCGGACTGATCACCGCCGTCTGTAACGCCCTGCCCGTCAAAGCCTTCGCCGCTCGCGCAGGCAACTCCTCGCGCCGCTCTGCAAGCGAGCCCCAAGACGCCGCCGACCTCGAGCAAAATTAACCCGCGATCGTCATTCGGCGCGAACAAAACTCGAAAATCGCCATGCGCCGGGACGTTCCGGGTAGAGGCATGTGCCGGCGTTTGTTTTCTGCGAGTTAGGTGCGGTTCTACTCGAGAGACTGTTCCGGGTAACCACCCCCAAACGCGGAGCGTTTCGGGGACCCCGGGTAGATGCCGGTAACTGGTAACTGGTAATGGGTGAGCGGTGGAAGACAGATGCGTCGCGCGGGTGACCCAGCGCGAAAGGTGCGTGGCTTCGCCGCGATTCTTTATGACGGAGCTGAAGCTCCGTCCCCCTAAACTGCGAAGCGCTGGCGCCATTGGATGTGAGCAGGAAATTGGAAAAAGAAAATGCACCGGGAAGTTCCGCCCTTGCATGTGCCCGGTCGTTTGTTTTCTGTGACTTACATGTGTGCGAGGTCGATTGACCGTTCCGCCCCATCCGATGCTGGGAGAGTAAACAAAAGGCGAAGATTTCGCGCGGGTGAGACAGCACGAAACGGTGCGTGCAACAGCGCGCGTCGGAATGCTGAAGGTGAACTTCCGGCCCCTTAAATGCAAAATACCAACCTCAGCTTCGGGGCGGCGCGGAGGTGCTTTCTTGTAGCGCCGGCCGCTCGCCGGCGTTTTGCCTTTGCGCTCGCCTCGCGAGCACGGACACGGAAGTGCGTTGGCCGCTTCACTTCGGCCGCCGCTTGCCCGAATTTTTCGTCTGCGCACATAGCCACAGATCGACGGTACAAGATATGGCGCAGGAAACTCTACTGGTCGGAAGTACAGCTTTGGGACAGGGCGCTAGTACTGGGTTATCCGCCGCGCGCAGTTTGCGTCCCTCTGCTTTATATCGGGAAGAGCGCCATGTTTCTTATAGCGCTGTCTACGAAGGCGACGCCGTTTTCCGACACTGGAAGAGAAGCACTTTTGCATCTGGATGGCCCTTCAGCTATAACATCGATTTATGCCTAAACTTAAACGGGCCGTTGAGTTGGAGACGGCTTTTGCCCGATACGTGATCGACGAAATGATCGGGGAGGGTGGCGCTGGACGCGTTTTCGGCGGTGCGGCCGCGGATGGGTCGTCGGTCGCTGTCAAAATACTCGCGAAAGAGCGGGCCTCCACAGACAAACGCGGTCGGTTCAAAAACGAGATCGCGTTCCTATCGCGCAATCGGCACCCGAATATTGTATCGGTCATCGATTACGGAATTTCCGAAGATAAGGAGATCGCGGGCCCTTTTTACGTGATGCCACGATTCGACGGAAGCCTCCGTGAAGTTATGAGGGAGAGCCGCACTTCTGCCGAAATTCTGGGATCCTACAGCCAAATCTTGGATGGCGTCGAAGCCGCACATATGCTGCACGTGGTCCATCGCGATCTGAAACCGGAAAACATCTTGCATCAAAGGAAAAATGGACGATTGGTTGTCGCTGATTTTGGTATAGCCCGCTTCACGGAAGATATTTTGGTCACGTTTGTAGAGACGGCACAAGATCAGCGGCTCGCGAATTTTCAATATGCCGCTCCAGAACAGCGCACAGTCGGCGGACAGGTGACCGAACGATCGGATATCTACGCGCTCGGACTGATCCTAAACGAGACGTTCACCGGTACGGTTCCTCACGGCACCCAATACAAACAGATCGCCGAGGTCGATAAGGAATTCGGGTTTCTAGATGCGGTAGTTGCGAAGATGTTGGCCCAGAGCCCCGCGGACAGGCCGCAAAGTATCGCCGACGTTAAGGCACTTATTCAGAGGTACCGTGCTGACGCCGTGTCCCTGCAGCGGATAAGCTCCATTGATAATACGGTTATAAAGCATGACGAAGTAGAAGAGCCGTTGGCCCGTGAGGCCCCGAGGCTTGTCGACTTCGACTGGAATCGTGGTGCCCTCACCCTCGTGTTAGACCGACCCGTCACGCCGGAATGGGTCCAAGCTCTGCACAATATGGGCAGCTATCGATCCATTATCGGAAAGTCACCAGAGGTATTTGCGTTCAGGGGAAATAGAGCCTTGGTTCCGGCTGCGGAACATGAGGTTCAAGGCATCATTGATTACTTCAAGGAATGGCTGCCACGGGCAACGCTGACCCTAAAGCAGCGGCTTGAAGACGCCGCCCGCAAACGGGCGGCCGAGCAGCAGCGGCTGCTCCAGGAGCAACGTGCCGAGGAAGAGCGCCGACTGCGTCTCCGCAGGTCTATTCGTGTATAGGCTCCGGATACCAGGAGCGTCCCTACGGCGCGGGCGGGTTCGCTTCATGCTAGGATGAACGCATGGAAGTGAAGGTTAAAGTCCCCGAAGAAGTTGCGGCAGCGGCGCGTGCGCGAGGCGTGTCGGTAGAAATGTACGTAGAGGAGCTTCTGGCACGGCAAGCAGGCGCAGCTGCGGAGGCACCTGATTCCCTCGCTGGAGCGGCGATTGACCGAATCCGGGAGTTGCGCAAGGGCAACAAGCTGGCGGGACTAAGCACGAAAGACTTGATCCACGAGGGCCATAAATATTAATGGCCAGTTTTGTGGCGGATGCTTCGGTCGCTCTGGCTTGGTGCTTTGAGGATGAGACGAGCGGCTGGACGGACGCGATTCTGGAGCGCTTGCGGCGGGACTCTTGATGAGGCGTTGCGGAGAGCCTCCAAAGCGGAAGGCGTAACTCTTCTGTAGTTCACCTGAATCACCATCCGAATCAGCAACACTGGAACAAATAACCTTCGCTGCGCGTATATCTGACCTGCTCCCCTAAATCCGCACAAAGCTGAGTATGATTTCACGTTGCGGAAAGGGGAGGAGCATGTCGAGGAGCAGGCATACCGAGGCGCAGCAGTGAGTTCTCAGGCCGTGCGCTGGAAGCGTGGGCGATGGGCAACCACGTCCAGTTGTGTTTCATCCGCCCAGGCCGTCCCGTGGAGAACGGATTCATCGAGAGCTTCAACGGCCGGCTGCGGGATGAGTGTTTGAATGTGGAATGGTTCTCGTCGCTAGAAGATGCCCGGCAGAAGCTG